>Ga0209371_1000465_pt1 | contig 39826 bp, 44 predicted proteins | sample AgamicAtAmrz_FD_187165 | JGI IMG/M metagenome (GOLD analysis project Ga0209371, IMG submission 187165) | Agave microbial communities from Guanajuato, Mexico - At.Am.rz (SPAdes) (version 2) | ecosystem: Host-associated > Plants > Roots > Rhizosphere | place: Guanajato, Mexico | collected 2012-06-07
CAGCGGCCTCTCATGCTCGATGACGCTCAAGCGCAACGGGCCTTGCGGCCCATTCGACGGCGCCGCTGTACGCACGAACACGGCTGGCTCGGCGTCCATGCTGTGGGCCGTGAACTCGCCGTGCGGTGAGAAGACGGTGACCGTCAGTGACTGGTCGCTCGCCCCCTCCTCGATCGCCGTTCGAATGTACGCACGCAACAGCGCCTCATCCGGCGCACGCTTGAAGAGCTGCAGAGAGGCATGACGCAGTCGGTTCAGATGAAGATCCAGCCCCTTGATGCTCGAGTTCCTCACCTGCATGGCGGTGAAGTGGGCAAAACCGGCGAACGCCAGCGGGTTCAGCGCCGAGGCGGCTGCGGGTTGGCCGTCGATATAGGACGGATAGTGGATCGGCTGAATCGCCATGGGAACAGCTCCTGATGGTGCTCGATTGAAGGAGCCCCTATCATCGACCCTGACAGCACTGTCAGAGTCAAGGCGAAGCAAGGCATGAAAATAGGTGAGCTATCCAGGCGTTCTGGTGTGAGCGTGCGAATGCTTCGCTACTACGAAGCTGAAGGGCTGCTGAAGCCCAAACGCACATCCGGCGGCTACCGCCATTACGCCCTGGAAGAACTGCGCACGGTCGAACGCATCCGATTGCTGGGCGCTGCCGGCATGACCCTGACGACCATCTTGAAATTCTTGCCGTGCGTGAGAGGTGAAGGCCTGGCTTTCGAGCCATGCGATGAGCTGCGCGAGGTGCTGCACGAACAGATCCGCGTGGCTGATCAGAAGGCGGCCGAGCTGGCGCAAAGCCGCAAGATTCTGGAGAGTTTTCTGCACGAAGTTGAGCGCGGCTGAAGCAGCCCGCAGGGCGGCCCGGAGCACCGGCCGCTCGTAGCGCCAGCGAGCAGTCCGCCGGCCATGCCCGGTTCGGCACTACAACCCGGGCCTCGATCAAGTACAGGCGAGGGTTTCTCGCAAGTTCATCGCGACTCAGGCCAACAACCGGTCGATCAACGCCTGCTCGTAATCGTTAAGGGGCTGATCTTCATAGAGTTTGTCGGAGGCCGCGACCAGCGCTTGGCCCTCGGCTTCGCGACCACTTTCGCCATACACGTGGCCGAGGTTCTCCAGCGACTGCAGGTTGCCGTGCTGGGAGAAGGAGATCAGGTACCAGCGCTCGGCCGCCTCGAGTTCACCCAGGCGGTGATAGGCCACTGCCAGATTGTGCTGGGCGTAGACGTGGTCGGATTGCAGGGCCTGCAACAACGCCTGCTTGGCCTGCTGGTAGTCCTCGAGGTGCAGGTACAGCAGGCCGAGATTGTTGTAGCCGTCGACATGCCCCAGTTCGGCGGCGCGCCGATAGGCCTGCTCGGCCTGCGGGTAGCGCTCGGCATGCAGGTGGACGTCGCCGAGCAGGTTCAGCGCCTCCGCATGATCGTGGCGCACGGCGTTGTCGAGGTGCTCGACGGCGGTGTCGTGATCGCCGTCCTGGTAGGCCATGCTGCCAAGGTAGAAGTGGCTGCGGGGGCAATCGTACTTGGCGGCCTGCTGGAAATAATGGCGGGCGGTGTCGTGATCACCGTCCTGGAAGGCCATGGTGCCGAGGTTATAGTGGCTGCCTGGATAATCGTGCTCGGCGGCCTTTCCGAAGTGGCGGCGGGCGGCGTCGTGGTCGTCTTCCTGGTAGGCCATGATGCCGAGGTTGTAGTGGCTGCCGGGATAATCGTGCTTGGCGGCCATCTGGAAGTGTCGACGGGCACCGGCGCGATCCTCACGTGCCAGGCTCACCGCGCCAACGCCGTTCATCCAGCGCGGGTCGGCGGGACATGCCTTGGCAAGGGTCTGGAAATGCTCGAGCGCGGTGTCCAGATCCTGCTCGCGAAACGCCGCCCAGGCCTGCTCATTGAGCGCCGTCGCCTGCTCGTCACTGAGCGTGTTTTTCTTGGTGAACCACATGGTGTTTCCTGCCTTGCAAGGGCCGGCCATCTTAAAGGAGCGTGTAGAAGTCAAACAAGGCAATGGCTCTAGCGTGCAAGTTATAGCCAAAGCAGAGGCGTCCATATTCATGATCGTTCCCACGCTCCGCGTGAGAACGATCAATCGGGCTTCTGCCCTTTACTCTTCTTCTTGGCAATCGCCTTCATCCGCACCGCCGCCTTCTGCACCGTGGCCATCTTCTCCGGCCGTTTCATGCCTCGCCACTTGCGGATTTCCTCCCGCGTGCGCCCGCAGCTCACGCACAGTTCGCTGTTGAGCTGGCACAGCGACACGCAGGGATTTTCAATGTCCTTGGCCACGCTTGCCCCCTGCCGGCTGCTCGACCGAAAACGCCACGTGCTCATTGATGCGCGACACGCTGATGCCCACCGCCTCGAACGCGGCCAGGGTCAGTGCCAGCATCCTGGCCTTGTCCGCGCCCTCCAGGGCCCGCGCCTTGCTGGCCTCGCTGTCGAACATCCAGGTGACGATCAGGCTCTCTGGAAAGCGCGCGTAGTCCACCTCATGGGTGAGCCACTGAAAGCCGACGATCTCGCTCTTTGCCGTTTCGCAGGCGTCGGTGAGGGTGCGAATCAGCTCGCGTTCGATGCCTGCATATGTTCGTTTCGAGGCTGCCATAAGGCCCTTCCGGATCGGTGTCGGGTGCGCCGCCATGTTACCCGACAAGGCCCATCCATAGGTTCTCGGCCACAACGCCCGCCTGCCCGCGGGTTACAATGGCGCCCGCCGTTTTAACAAGAGCCCGCCGCGATGTTCACCCTCACCCACCTCGATGCCCCGCCACCCGAGTCCCTCAAAGCCCAGGTGCTGCAGATGGTGGTGGACTACTTCAGCGACATCAGCCCGGTGCCGCTGACGCCCAGCAACCCGCTGTTCCAGCTGTACCAGTACGTGATCGGCTTTGAAGTGCACCTGTACCTGCAGGCCATGAATGGCGAAGCCGATAGCCCCACGCAATTGCTGCTGGCCCTGGATGATCAGGACCCTGCCGTGGTGCTGGGTTTCGCCCTGTACCTGCCCAGCCAGGACGATGCCGACGCCTGCACCCTCGCCTATATGGCCGTCGCGGCCAGCCATCGCCGGCGCGGTATTGCCCGGGCCATGTTGCAGCGCATCATCGAGCGCCATCCCCATCTGGAGCTGGCCTGCGTGGCCGGCAAGGTGCCGACCTTCGAGGCCATGGGCCTGCAGGTGCTGGCAGCGCAAGGGCCGCAGGTGCTGATGAATACCCGCGACCGGCGCTCCGACGGCCTGGTGGCCGTGCAGGACCTGGCGCCGGTGTTCCAGTCCACCGAGGTGCGGCAGATTCACGCCTACCTGCTCAAGCAGCACGGTAAGAAGGCCATGAGCGAGGCCGAGAAACAGCGCGACTATCACCTGGATCAGCTGGCCCACCAGGCTCGCCAACTGGTTGCTGAAAGGCTTACGCCGACGCTGCACTGACGGGCCCGCTGGCGAGGTAGGCGGCGCTGCAGGCAGAGACACGGTGTCAGAAACTGTGGGTGCCCGTTACTTGCAGATTACGCGGCTCACCGACACGGATCTGCGCAGCGCTGCTCGCCGAGCTGTAGTCGGTAAGGTTATCCAGCGCTGCGTGCAGGTCCCAGGTCGGTCACCCAGCCAGTCGTTTTTCACGCCACCGAGCCTGCGTCACTGTGCTGTAGCGCCAACAGTGCGAACCTCCTTTAGATACACAGATGCGTGGGCGCGGCCGGGCGGCGATCCGCTTCAGCCGCGATCAAGCTGGAAGGCGCCGACAGCATCGCGGCTCAGTGGGCGGCCTCAGCAAAGGTACTCGCTAACGCTTCACGCAAGCGAACAGCGCATTGCCGGCGCTCTCGCTGATCGGCAGGATTCTCTGATAGTCATGCTCGAGCACGTGCACCTCGAAGTACGGCTCGAGCAGCGCCTCAAGCTCGGCGAAGCTCACGGCGACCATGGGGTGTTCGTCGTGCCAGGTCAGCGTTTCGTCGCCCGTGGTCTTCTCGATGCGCAAACGCAGCGCCTGCTGCTCGCCCGCACCGCTGTAGTGCCAGCCGGAACTGAAGGTGAAGCGCCCCGCATCAATCTGCACGGTGTGCGCCGCGAACAGCTGATTGTCGATGCGGGTACGGTCAACCGCGTTGAAGCAGAACAGGCCGCCGGGCTGCAACGCTCGATGCACATGGGCGATGCAGGCCGCCAGCCGCGCGGTGGTTGCGCTGTAGTGCAGCGAGTAGAGAAAGCAGGTGATCAGGTCGACCGGCTCGGCGACGCTGAACGCGCACATGTCCTGCACGGCGAAGTGCGCCTCGGGGCAGCGGATGGCGGCCTTGTCGAGCATCGGCTGGTTGATGTCCAGCCCACTGCTCCGAAAGCCCGCATCGAGAAAATGCCGGACGTGGGGCCCGGTGCCACAGGCCAGGTCCAGGTGCCGTGTGCCGCCGTTGCCGAACAACTGGTGCAGGCGCTGCACGGCCTGGCTTTGCGCCCGGTAGTCGATATCGGCGCACATCAGGTCGTAGTAGTCGGACAGGTCCGTATAGAGGGCGTTGACGGGCATCGGGACCTGACCATGGCGGGGTGTTTTCGAGGGTGGCGGATCATAGCCGAAATCCCGCTTGGCGCCGCGACTATTCGCGGCCCGGTGAGCGCCGCCCCCTTGCAGATGCCCCTGGATGAAGGCCGCCCTAGGTGCATGCCCGGCGGCGAACGGCAGCTTACGCGGCGCTGGCGATCCTTTAGACTGCCCGGCAAAATGCAGCCCCGCTGCATACCTCCCCTCGCCCGGTCCACTCCGATGCCCAAGGCCCATACCTACCTGCTCCGCTACCCCTCCGCCAGCCTGCTGTTCGTGCAATTGCTGGGCATCGTGCTCTATCCCTTCATGGAGCGCCTGTCCGAGGGGCGGGCCATCGTCGGCGCCTTCGGCATCGTGGTGCTGGCAATGTCGCTGCGCATGGTGCGCAGCAGCCCGACCATCCAGTGGATCGCCTTCACCCAGGCGGCATGCATCCTGATGCTGACCGTGGCGATGGAGTTCGAATACAACACCGCCCTGTCGATCCTGCTGGCGGCGCTGGAGTCGAGCTTCTATTTCTATGCGGCCGGTGGCCTGATCGCCTACATGATGGAAGACCAGCGCGCCAGCACCGACGAACTGTTCGCCGTCGGCGCCACCTTCACCCTGCTGGCCTGGGCCTTCGCCCATGCCTTTCACGTGTGCCAGCTGCTCAGCCCCGGCAGCTTCAGCGCGGCGATCGATCCCGAAGCGCAGCGCACCTGGGTGGAGCTGCTGTTCCTGAGCTTCACCACGCTGTCGGGGGTCGGCCTGAGCGACATCATTCCGCTGCGGCCCTTCGCCCGCGCCCTGGTGATGCTCGAGCAATTCGCCGGGGTCATGTACATCGGCCTGGTGGTCACCCGCCTGGTCAGCCTGACGGTCAGGCCGAAACACAGCGGCCCGTGAAGCCGCTGCGGGCCGGCACCTGCACCTGCACCTGCACCTGCACCTGCACTTTCATAATGCGTGGCTATGCTCGAAGTCATAGCCGATCCACTGCCGGCAAGCCGGCAGATCGCACCTCTGACCTGTAAAGGAAGGCCGATTACCCCGTGGCGCTCGATCCCCTGACCCTGCTGACGATGACCATCGCCCTGGCGCTGGCGGCCTCTCTCTACCTGGCGATCGAATGGCGAACCATACGCGAGCCGGCGCTGCTGTTCTGGAGTGCGGGCTTCGCCCTGATCAGCATTGGTTCCACGCTCGCCTTGCTGCGCAGCAGTGGCCTGCTGCTGGTCGGCATCTGGTTCGCCAATGGCCTGCTGGTGACCTCGCACTGGCTGTTCTTCGCCGGTGTCGCACGCTTTACCGAAACGCGGCTATCGCGGGCCTGGCTTCTGATGGTGGCCGTCTGGTTGGCGATGTTGCTGCTGCCCAGCGGGCCGGAATGGTCGAAGATCATGCTGGTGGTCAATTCGCTGCTGATCGCGTCGATCACCATCAGGGCCAGTTTCCTGCTGCGCCCCCGGGGCAAATCGCTGGGCGCCGGGGCAGCCCAGCTACGCTTCGTGTTGCTGGGCCACGGGCTGTTCTACCTCGCCAAGACCTTTCCGGTGCTGGTGCCGGGCACACTGATCGACCTGGCCTCGTTTCAGGGCCTGATCATCAAGGTCTCGCTGGTCGAAGGGGTGATGGCGCTGATGCTGATCGCCCTGTCGATGACCGGCACCGTGCGCTACCGCCGCGAGAAGCGCATCGAACGCCTGGCCGCCCGCGACCCCCTGACCGCCATGTACAACCGCCGGGCGCTGGAGGCGCGCGCGCCGAACCTGCTCAACGAAGTGTCTGCGGCGCGCCCTGGTGCCCTGCTGCTGATCGATATCGACAACTTCAAGCAGGTCAACGATCTGCATGGCCATGCTGCCGGTGACCAGTTGCTGGTCGCCCTGGGGGAGATGATCCGCCGCAGCTTGCCGGAGGGCTCCTTGGCGGCGCGACTGGGCGGCGACGAATTCGTGATGTTGCTCAGGGATGCCTCCCCCGAACGCATCACCGGCCTGGGCGACCTGCTGCGCCAGCAGTTTCAGAGCACCGCTGCCCAGGCGTTCGCCACGCCTGAAGCCGTGACCCTGAGCATTGGCGCCAGCCTGTTCGACCAGCCCCCGGCCAGCCTGGCGGCGCTGATCGAACAGGGTGATGCGGCGCTGTACCAGTCCAAGCGCGGCGGGCGTGACAGCCTGCGCCTGGTGGACCGCACCGCCAACGCCGCAGCGCTGGCCGGCTAGCGCGCGTGGCCTCAGCTGAACATGCTGTCGTCGTCGAAGAAGTCCGAACTGTCGAAGGCATCGGTGTCGATATCGTTGCTCATGTCGCTGCTGCCGGCGTAAGGCGTGTCGTCCAGGCCATTGCCGAAACTGTCCTGCATGGGCGCGTCCTCGCGGATAACTTCGACGATCTCCTGGGGCTGGTTGTGGTGGAACATGTTGGTCAGCAGATCCGCCACCATCACCCCGCCGGCCACACCGGCTGCCGTCTGCAACGCGCCGCGCATGAAGCCGCCGCCCTGGGCCGCCGGTGCGGCGCCGGGCATGCCGGCCGGCGCCACGGGTGCGGCATTGGCGTTCTGGGAGAAGCGCGTTTCGCCCCAGCCGGCCGGGCGCTGGCCCGGCTGCGGCGTGCCGGTCGGCTGCCCGCCCCCGAACAGCCCGGAAAGAAAGCCGCCACCACCTGAGCGCTGGCGCTGCGCATCCGCCGCCTGGGCTTCCAGTTCCCGCACGCGCTGGTCCAGGCGCTTGATGGCGGCCTCCTGGATCAACAGCGCCTGGGCCATGTAATAGGGCGCGGCGGGCTGGCGGGCCAGGTGGTTTCTGATCTGCGCCTCGGCTTCGGTATCGCGCAACCCACCCTCGTGCTCGGCTGCTTGCAGGCGGGTGAACAGGCCATCGATCAGGGTTTGCTCTTCGGAATTCATGGGTGCCTCGCTTGAGCCATGGAGAAATGCACGTCCCTGTTCACGATGCCGCGCGGCGCCTGGCGCCACTGAATCGAGATATTGGAGTAAATTGCAAAATTACAAGTTCCGGGCTGGGAGGTAATAGATAGCGGCAGTCGGCTGCCTTGGAACCGCCATCGCTGCGCTGAGGGCCAAATGGTTTGAATGAGCGGATTGTGTTAAAAAACCCGCCACTGATTACCTCGCACCTGCACCACGGTGCCTTACGCAGGAGCGCGCATGCCACCTTCCGATAAGCACGCCTCGCCCAGCGTTGCCCCAATGATCCCCGAGCAGCGCCGTGAACAGATGCTGCGCCAGTTGCGCAAGCATCAGGTGCTCAGCGTTCATCAACTGATGGAGATGTTCGAGTGTTCGCACATGACCGTGCGCCGCGACATCGCCCAGCTGGAGCAACAGGGCCGCGCCTATTCGGTCACCGGCGGCGTGCGTATCGCCAGCCAGTTGCACAGTGAGCCCAGCCATGACTCCAAGGCCGTGGTGGAGTTGCCGCACAAGCAGGCCATGGCCCGCCTGGCTGCCGGCCTGCTGCACCCCGATATGACGATCTACCTGGACGCGGGCACCACCACCCTGGAGATCGTGCCACATATCATCGCGCTGTCAGGCATGACCGTAGTCACCAACGACTTCGGGATCGTGCATGCCCTGGCCGAAGCCGACCATGTGAACGTGATCCACACCGGCGGGCTGCTCGACCATCCCAACATCTCCAGCGTCGGTGGTCTGGCGGCGGCGACCTTGCGCCAGCTGGCCACCGACATCGCGTTCATTTCCACCAGTTCCTGGAACCTGCAGCGTGGTACTACCACGCCGTCGGCGCTGAAAGTCGAGGTCAAGCAAGCGGCCATGCAATCGGCCTCGCGTAATGTGCTGATCGCCACCAGCTCCAAATACGGCACCTTCGGCATGTACAAGGTCGCCGCCCTGGAACAATTCGACGCCCTCATCACCGACAGCGCACTCACCCCCGCCGCAGCCGAGAGCATCCGCCACCAGCGCATCGAGCTCTTGCTCGCCTACACCCCGGCCTCCTGACCCGCCACCCCCAGATATCGCGCCTCAAGCCAATCCAGCCAGCACACCCCTGGCTGGCTCGGCTTCGGTCTACGCGCGCCTGACTCAAGGTCAGTACAAGCCTTTTCCGACTGAAGCCCGCCCTCACCCGTTCACTCGAACGTGATATTTGCCCGCCCGGACCTGTGAATTTTTGTTAATTTGAAAAAATACTTCACATCATTCGCTCATTAATTCAGTATCCGATTCACATTTCAGAACAATTAAGCCGTCAACCAGCATGACGCGCGACGGCAAAGACCGAGGAAGACAGCAATGACTCAATCCAATGTCGGGGTGATCGGCTTGGGCGCCATGGGCCTGGGTATTGCCCGCTCCCTGCTGCGCAGCGGGTTCAAGGTGCATGCCTGTGATGTACGCAAGGAGGTGGTTCAGGCATTCGCCGCCGAGGGCGGTGTGGCCTGTGCCTCGCCTGCCGAGATGGCCGCAGCCTGCGACATCGTCATTACCGTGGTGGTCAATGCCGAGCAGACCGAGACCGTGCTGTTCGGTGACAAGGGTACCGTCGCCGCCCTGCGCCCCGGCAGCCTGGTGATCGGCTGCGCCACCGTCGCGCCAACCTTCGCCGTGGAGTTGGGCCAGCGCCTGGCTGACAAGGGCCTCGCCTATCTCGACGCACCGATTTCCGGTGGTGCCGCCAAGGCCGCCGCCGGCCAGATGACCATGATGACTTCCGGCCCCGCCGACGCGTATGCCAAGGCCGAAGCCGTACTGGCCGGCATGGCGGGCAAGGTGTACCGCCTCGGCGAGCTCCATGGCCTGGGCTCCAAGGTCAAGATCATCAACCAGCTGTTGGCCGGTGTGCACATTGCCGCCAGCGCCGAAGCCATGGCTCTGGGCCTGCGCGAAGGCGTGGATGCCGATGCCCTGTACGAAGTGATCACCAACAGCGCCGGCAACTCGTGGATGTTCGAGAATCGCGTGCCGCACATCCTCAACGCCGACTACACGCCGCTCTCGGCCGTGGACATCTTCGTCAAGGACCTGGGCCTGGTGCTCGATACCGCACGCACCAGCAAATTCCCGCTGCCGCTATCGGCCACCGCTCACCAGATGTTCATGCAAGCCTCCAGCGCCGGTTTCGGTCGCGAGGACGACTCCGCCGTGATCAAGATTTTCCCTGGCATCGAGCTGCCGAAAGCCAAGGGCAAGGAGTAACCGATGAACATGACTTCTCGCCCGCTGCTGGGTTGCATCGCCGATGACTTCACTGGCGCCACCGACCTGGCCAACATGCTGGTGCGCGGCGGCATGCGCACCGTGCAGAGCATCGGCATTCCCAGCGCAGAAGTGGCTGCCGGCCTGGATGCCGACGCCATCGTCATCGCCTTGAAGTCGCGCACCACGCCGGCCGCCGAAGCCGTCGCCGAGTCCCTGGCGGCCATGGAGTGGCTGCGCGAGCGCGGCTGCGAGCAGATCTTCTTCAAGTACTGCTCGACCTTCGACTCCACCCCGGCCGGCAATATCGGCCAGGTCAGCGAGGCGCTGCTGGCCAAACTGGGCGGCGATTTCAGCATCGCTTGCCCGGCGTTCCCGGAGAACGGCCGGACGATTTTCCGCGGCCACCTGTTCGTCCAGGATCAACTGCTCAATGAGTCGGGCATGCAGAATCACCCGCTGACGCCAATGGGTGACGCCAACCTGCTGCGCGTGCTCGATGCCCAGACCCTGGGCAAGGTCGGCCTGCTGCGCTATGACACCGTGGCCAATGGCAGCGATGCCGTGCGTGCGCGTATCGCCGAACTGCGTGCCGAGGGTGTAACCATGGCGATTGCCGATGCCGTGTCGGACGCCGATCTCTACACCCTGGGCGAAGCCTGCGCCGACCTGCCGCTGCTTACCGGCGGCTCGGGCCTGGCCCTGGGATTGCCGGGCAACTTCCGCAAGGCCGGCAAACTGCGCGACATCGACGCCGCCCAGCGCATCGATATTCCCGGTGGTGACGTGGTGCTGGCCGGCAGTGCTTCGGTGGCTACCAACGGCCAGGTCAGCGCCTGGCTTGAAGCCGGCCGCCCGGCGCTGCGCATCGACCCGCTGGCCTTGGCGGCCGGCCAGCCGGTGGTCGAACAGGCCATCACCTTCGCCCGCGACTCTGGCCAGACCGTACTGATCTACGCCACCAGCACCCCGGACGAAGTCAAGGCCGTGCAACAGAAGCTTGGCGCCGAGCGCGCCGGGGCGATGGTCGAAGACGCCCTCGGGCAGATCGCCAAGGGGCTGCTGGCTGCGGGCATACGCCGCTTCGTGGTCGCTGGCGGGGAAACCTCCGGCACCGTGGTCCAGGCACTGGGCGTGCAACTGCTGAAGATCGGCGCGCAGATTGACCCGGGCGTACCGGCCACGGTCAGCGACGGCAGACAACCGCTCGCCCTGGCGCTGAAGTCCGGCAACTTCGGTGCCCGCGACTTCTTTGCCAAGGCCCTCAAACAGCTGGCAGGAGAAGCCTGATGAGCAATGAAAAAGCCCTGCGCGAGGAAATCTGTGATGTCGGTCGGCTGTTGTATGGGCGCGGCTACACAGTGGGCAGCGCCGGCAACATCAGCGCCCGCCTGGATGACGGCTGGCTGATCACCCCCACCGACGCCTGCCTGGGTCGCATGCACCCGGACGACATCACCAAGGTCAACCTGGCCGGCGAATGGGTGTCCGGCAACAAGCCGTCCAAGACCCTGGCCCTGCACCGCCAGGTCTATGACCGCAACCCGGGAGTCGGCGGCGTGGTACACACCCATTCCACCCACCTGGTAGCGCTGACCCTGGCCGGCGTGTGGCGTGAAGACGACATCCTGCCACCTCTGACCCCCTATCAGGTAATGAAGGTCGGCCACATCCCGCTGATCGGCTACCAGCGCCCAGGCTCGCCCGTTGTGGCCGAGCGCGTGGCGCAGCTGGCCAACAGCGTGCGTGGCGTGATGCTCGAGCGGCTCGGCCCGGTGATCTGGGAAAGCTCGGTGGCCAAGGCCTGCTACGCCCTCGAAGAGCTCGAGGAAACCGCCCGACTGTGGCTGATGAGCGACCCCAAACCCGCTCCGCTGCCCCAACAGGCGCTGGAAGAACTCAATCAGGTCTTCGGCGCGAACTGGTAACGCCCCACGGCAGGGCGCCGCCCTGCGGCGCCCGAACAGCCGGAAATTCCGGACAACAATAAAAAACGAGAATTGCAATGACACCACTCATGTTGATGCTGATCGCCGGTGCCGGTATCGCACTGCTGCTGTTTCTGGTTCTCAAATACAAATTCCAGCCCTTCGTGGCGCTGATGCTGGTCAGCATCATCGTCGCCCTGGTGGCAGGTGTGAAACCTGCCGACCTGGTGGCCACCATCGAAGGTGGCATGGGTAAAACCCTCGGCCATATCGCGATCATCATCGCCCTGGGCGCGATGATCGGGCGCATCATCGAGTTGTCCGGCGGCGCCGAGGCGCTGGCCAAGACGCTCATCGAGCGCTTCGGCAACCGGCGCACGCCACTGGCGTTGACCGTGGCCGGCTTCATGGTCGGTATCCCGGTGTTCTTCGAGGTCGGCGTGATCATCCTCATGCCGCTGGCTTACGGTGTGGCGCGTGCTGCGCGCAAACCGCTGCTGATCTTCGCTTTGCCGATGTGCGCCGCCCTGCTGGCGGTGCATGCCTTCCTGCCACCGCACCCGGGTGCCGTGGCGGCTGCCAGCCAGCTAGGCGCTGACCTGGGTCGCGTATTGCTGCTGGGCATTCCGCTGGTCGCGGTGGTGTGCATGGTCGGCTACTTCATCGCCGGGCGCATGACCCGCAAAACCTACCCGATGACCGACGACATTCGTGCCGAGGTCTATGGCCCCCACGTAACCAACGCCGACCTGGAAGCCTGGGCGCGCAACGACCACTCCACCGTGCGTGAAGTGGCCGAGAGCAAGGAATTCGGCGCCGAGGCCAATGCCGGCAGCCTGGCCAAAAGCCTGCCACCGGCCCCTGCCCCGGGTTTCGGCCTGATCATTACGTTGATCCTGCTGCCGATCGTGCTGATCCTGCTCGGCACTCTGGCCACTACCCTGCTGCCAGCCGGTTCGATGCTGCGTGACGTGCTGACCGTACTGGGTGCGCCGCTGGTAGCGCTGCTGATCGACACGCTGCTATGCGCCTGGCTGCTGGGTTCGCGCCGTGGCTGGAGCCGTTCGCAGGTCTCCGACGTGCTCGGCTCGGCGCTACCGGGCGTAGCGATGGTGATCCTCATTGCCGGTGCTGGTGGCGTGTTCGGCAAGGTGCTGGTCGACACCGGTATCGGAGCGGTTGTCTCCGAGGCGCTGCGCCACACCGGGCTGCCTGTACTGGCCCTGGGCTTCATCCTGACCATGCTGCTGCGTGCAGTGCAGGGTTCGACCACCGTGGCACTGGTGACCACCGCCGGTATCCTCAGCCCGCTGATCGCCACCCTCGATCTATCGGCCAACCATCTCGCGCTGCTGTGCCTGGCCATGGGCGGTGGCGGCCTGGCGATGTCGCACATCAACGACGCCGGCTACTGGATGTTTACCAAGCTGGCCGGCCTGAACGTCGCCGACGGCCTGCGCACCTGGACCGTGTTGGTCACCATCCTGGGCACCCTGGGCTTCGTGATGACCCTCATCCTGTGGCCATTCGTTTGATGCGCGGCGAGTGCTAGCGCGCTCGCCCTCTCAATCCCTTCGCCGATTTGAAAAGAGAGATCCCCATGCCTCGTTTCGCCGCCAACCTCAGCATGCTGTACCCGCAGCATGACTTTCTGGACCGCTTCGCTGCGGCTGCCGCCGATGGCTTCGCGGCGGTTGAGTATCTGTTCCCCTACGACTACAGCGCCCCAGAGCTGAAACAGCGCCTGAGCGACAATGGCCTGGTGCAGGCACTGTTCAACACCCCGCCAGGCGACTGGGCAGCCGGCGAGCGCGGTATCGCCAGCCTGCCGGGCCGCGAGGCGCAATTCCGCGTCGGCGTGGCCAAGGCGCTGGAGTACGCCCAGGTACTGGGCAACGACCGCATCCATGTGATGGCCGGCCTGCTGCCGAGCGAAAACCTGCGTGCAGCGCATCAGGCGGTGTACCTGGAAAACCTCGCCTATGCCGCCGAGCAGGCCCGTGGCGCTGGTGTAACGGTGCTGATCGAGCCGATCAATACCCGTGACATGCCGGGCTTCTTCCTCAACCGCCAGGACCAGGCCCAGGCCATCGTCCGCCAAGTGGGTGCCGATAATCTCAAGGTGCAGTTCGACTGCTACCACTGCCAGATCGTCGAAGGCGACCTGACCATGAAGCTGCGCCGTGATTTCTCTGGCATCGGCCACATCCAGATCGCTGGCGTACCGGACCGCCATGAACCGGACATGGGCGAACTGAACTACGCGCAGCTGTTCGAGGTGATCGATGAGCTGGGGTACACCGGCTGGATCGGCTGCGAGTACCGCCCAAAGGGCGATACCAGCGAAGGCCTGGAGTGGCTGCGTCAGCTCAAGGCCTGAACAACCTGCTCGATCAGCGCCAGCGATTTCACGGCAGCGCGCAGGAACATAGGCGTCTAGGCAGCCAGTCACCAGGTCGCGAACGCCTCTACCGGCGGCGCATCTGGGCAGGCCGACGCACCAAGATGGCGCGATGATCGGGGCAGTTCCCATCACAACAAGGAAGGCCCCATGAAAGACTCGGCGCGCGGCCTGCTGCTGGTCATCAGCGGCATCGTGCTGCTCAGCTTCGATGGGCTGCTGGTGCGCCTGGTACAGGCGGACGGCTGGAGCATCGTGTTCTGGCGCGGCTTGCTGATGTTCATCGCCCTGGGCGCCTTCTCGCTGTCGGCCAGCAGCCGCGCGAGCCTGCGCGCCAAGCCACTGCCGGGGGCCGCGTCGGCGGTGCTGCTGGCGCTGATCTCGATCTTCTTCGTGCTGGCGATCGTGCATACCACGGTGGCCAATGTGGTGGTCATTCTCAGTACCGCGCCGCTGTTCGCCGCGCTGTTCACGCGCTTCTTCCTGCGCGAGGCGGTGGCACTGCGCACCTGGCTGGCGATCGGCGTGGCGACGCTGGGCATCGTGCTGGTATTCGCCGGCTCCTTCAGCGCCAGCGACCTGCTGGGCAACGGCTATGCACTGCTGTCTTCGGCGGCGCTGGGCGCCAACCTTACCCTGCTGCGCCGTCATTCCAGCCTGGCCCGCATGCCGCTGATCGCCCTCGGCGGCCTGGTCGCCGCGCTGATCGCCCTGCCCAAGGCGCAGCCCTTCGGCCTGGATTCGGCCAGCTACCTGGCGCTGGGCATCATGGGGCTGGTGCAGATGCCGCTGGCCACCTTGCTGATCAACAGCGCGACGCGCTACCTGCCGTCCGCCGAGGTGGCGCTGTTCTACCTGCTGGAAAGCGTGCTCGGCACCCTGTGGGTCTGGTACGTCCTCAACGAGGTGCCGGCCACGGCCACGCTGTACGGCGGTGCGTTGGTGATCGCCACGCTGTTGGTGCATGCCGGCTGCACCCTGCGCGCCCGACCTGCCCTGCCGGCCTGAGCGCAAATGCGCACGCCCATGTCGACCCCAGACAACCAGGCGCCGCCCGAGCGCCCTAAGGTAAACCCACTTTGTCCAACACCAGGAGCCCTTCATGGCCAACAAACCGATTACCGTACTGCGCGACACCCAGCCGATGCCCGTCGTCGACGCCTGCAAATGGGAACGCATCGAGGGCGAGCCGCACACGGTCAACCTCAACGCCTACACCAGCGATGACGGCAGCAAGATCATGGGCACCTGGATCTGCACGCCGGGTAAATGGCGGGTCGAGTACGTGAAGTGGGAGTACTGCCACTTCCAGGAAGGCTACTGCATCATCACCCCGGACGGCATGGCGCCGATCCACCTCAAGGCCGGCGATATCTTCGTCGTCGAGCCAGGCATGAAAGGCACCTGGGAAGTGGTCGAGACGGTGCGCAAGTACTTCGTGTTCGCCTGACCCATGCCCATGATCGGCCATCGCCAAATGGGGTGGCCGATCAGCCCGTCATCAGACAACCAATCCGATTATCTGCATGCCACCACCCGCTATATTCATATAAAACCCTTCGATATCAATAAATTAAAGAATTAGCGGAGCAGCGCTTCAATTCTGGCGCGATAGGGCCTTTCATGGTTGTCGTACATCTTGTAGGTTGTTAGCGCCGTTTCGGCCCGATAACGACAAGAAAGGACATGACATGAACGCCACCCAGCCACCTGGCAGCTCACGCCGCCGCTTTCTCAAGCATTCGCTGATCTGCTCCGCCGCTGCCGCCAGTGGCGGCTCGCTGCTGCCGCAACTGGCCGGCGCCGCCCAGCCCCTCGGCCTGCGCTACCCCGACAGCGCCGTGCAGGTGCTCGATGACAGCTTCCTGCAACTGCGCCTGTTCAACGCCAGCGTGGAGAAGCTCGCCGATGGCCTGCGCTGGGCGGAAGGCCCGGTGTGGTTCGGCGACGGCCGTTACCTGCTGGTCAGCGATATTCCCAACAACCGCATCATGCGCTGGGACGAGATCAGCCAGACCCTGGGCGTCTACCGCCAACCCTCGAACTATGCCAACGGCCTGGTGCGCGACACCCAGGGCCGGCTGATCGCCTGCGAAGGTTCCACCACCCAGGAGCTGGGCCGGCGCATCACCCGTACCGAACACGACGGGCGCATCACCGTGCTGGCCGATCGATTCGACGGCAAGCGCTTCAACTCGCCGAACGACGTGGTGGTCAAGCGCGACGGCTCGGTGTGGTTCACCGATCCGCCCTTCCAGACCGGCAACTTCTACGAGGGCTACAAGATCGAGCCCGAGCTGCCCCATGGGGTCTACCGCATCGATGGCCAATCCGGCCAGGTCACCCGCGTGGCCGACGACCTGGGCGGCCCCAATGGCCTGTGCTTCTCGCCGGACGAGAAGACCCTGTACATCGTCGAGGGGCGTGCCAAGCCCAACCGCCTGGTCTGGGCCTACCCGGTGAACGACGACGGCACCCTCGGCCAACGTCGCAAGCACATCGAGGCCACCGACACCGGCGCGCTGGACGGCATCAAATGCGATGAGTTCGGCAACCTGTGGTGCGGCTGGGGCAGCAACGGGTCGGCGCAAAGCGAGCCGGAGAAACTCGACGGCGTACGGGTGTTCAACAGCGAAGGCCAGGCCATCGGCCATATCGCACTGCCGGAGCGTTGCGCCAACCTGTGCTTTGGCGGCGAGAAAGGCAACCGCCTGTTCATGGCCAGCAGCCATGCGCTCTACTCGCTCTTCGTGAACGCGCGAGGCGCGACCCTGGTGTGAACGCCGCCGATCAGGCCCGGCCTGATCGTGCTCCAGCAACGGGTCATTGTCGCCAGAGGCCGTCTGGCTGGCAGGCCGGGCTGCCGGGCCGATGCGCCGCTGACGATGGAACCGCCAGCGGCGCAAGGCCGCTGCGCAGCCGGCCCTCCCCCCAGAAAACGACGAGTCACGATGACGAAATACCCCTGGTAGCACAGGGCCATCTTCGTGCAGAATTACTGGTTTCACCCCTCTCTGACCAGACGGCGGCGCCCCCGGGGCACGCCGGTCACCGCGTGCGCCAAGGCGCCCGGAAGGACGATTCGATGCTGGCTACAGTCGATCACCATGATCAGTCCCGGCGCAGGATGTTCAAGACCCTGCTGTGGGTGACCCTGTGTTTCGGTGCGTTGTTCTCGATCTTCAACGCCACCCGCGGGCTGTGGCTGCTGGTGGGCATCGAGGTGGTCTACACCCTGCTGTCGCTGTACATGCTGGTAGTGGTCGAGCGCACCCGGTACCTGCGCGCCCTGACCATCGTCTACCTGATCCCTTTTCTCGGGGTGATGATGGGAACCCTGGCCAACCCGGACACCTCGGTGGGCATCTTCGCCTGGATCCAGACCATCCCCATCATCCTCTACCTGCTGCTCGGCCTGCGCCTGGGGCTGATCGGCTCGGTCCTGTTCGTCAGCCTGGGCCTGTACCTGTACACCCAGCACTACACCGAGAAAGACCCCAGCGACAGCCTGGGTTTTCTGCTCGATATCGGCATGGCGACCCTGGCCATCACGGTCTTCTCCCATACCTATGAACACACCCGCGGGCAGACCGAGAAGCGCCTGATCGAACTGATCAGCACCGACCACCTCACGGGCCTGGCGAACCGTGCCAAGCTGACCGAGGTGTTCGCCCGCGAGCGCGCCCATGCCAGGCGCAACCAGGCACCCCTGGCCCTGGTTTACCTGGATATCGACCACTTCAAGCAGATCAACGACCGCTTCGGCCATGAAACCGGCGATCAGGCCCTGCGCCATTTCGCCGACGTGCTGTCGCAGCGCCTGCGCGCCACCGACCTGCTGTGCCGGCTCGGCGGCGAGGAATTTGCCGCCCTGCTGCCCAATACCAGCGCCGCCCAGGCAGCGAGAATCGCCGAGGCGCTGCGCGAACGGCTGGCCAGCACCCCCCTGGACGTCAAGGGTACGCCCATGCAGATGACCCTCAGCGCCGGCGTGGCCAGCCTCGGCCAGGACGGCGAGCGCCTGGACGAACTGATGAACGCCGCCGACAGACGCACCTACGCGGCCAAGCGCGCCGGCCGCAACCGGGTGGTCAGCGGCGAGGCTTGCGCCCTCGCCTGACCATGGGTTGGCGTTGAAAGGCCGGGCTTTTCGTCGTCGGCACGGGCATTCGGTGCTGCGAAAAACCCGGCTCGCGGCCTGGCACCCGCCATCAGCGCGGCTATGCTGAAACTCCATAGAGTCCGCCGGTTTTTCCCCAGGAGCATCATATGGATATCGCCAGCCTGTTCGCCGAACTGCACACCCTGCCCACCGTCCCCAAGGTCGCCCAGGACCTGATCCAGCAATTCGACAACCCCTCCACCAACCTGGAAAGCGTGGCGCGCAATATCGAGCGCGACCCGGTGGTCGCCGCCAAGGTGCTGCGCCTGGCCAACTCGGCGCGCTTTCGCGGCTCGCGCGATGCCAGCAGCGTGGAAGATGCCGCCATGCGCCTGGGCTTCAACACCCTGCGCACCCTGGTGCTGGCCTCGGCCATGACCGGCGCCTTCAAGGTCGATACCGGCTACAACCTGAAAAAGTTCTGGCTGCGCAGTTTCCGCGTGGCGAGCATCGCCCGCGCCCTGGCCAAGCAGTCGAAGCTCGACGCGGATGCCGCCTTCACCTGTGGAATGATGCACAACATCGGCGAACTACTGATCCAAACCGGCGCCCCGGACTTCGCCCGCCGCCTGAACCGCCACCCGCAACGCGAGGCTGCGGCCCAGGCCGCCGAGGAAACCCTGCAACTGGGCTTCGGCTACCCGGAAGTCGGCGCCGAGCTGGCGCGCCGCTGGCAGCTGCCGGCGCTGATCCAGAACGCCATCGCCTACCAGAACAAACCGGCCCAGGCGCCGGGCGACAGCCAGTATGCGCGCCTGGTGGCGCAGGCGATCCACGTCGAGGAGAGCCTGGAGGCCCATGGGTTGACCGATGAAGCCAAACAGGATCTGGAAGGCCCGCTGTTCGAGGGCGTGGACCTGGCCAAGCTGTTCGAGGCGCTGCCCGCCGTGCTGGAAGCGGACAAGGCGTTTGGCGAGTTGCTGAACTAAGCCATCAGGCCGCCGGAGTCGACCACTCCGCCAGGACGATCAGCCGGGCGCCGGTCATGACACCCGCGGCCCGGCTCCATCCCCCGCAGTTCGCCATCCGGTGACGCTGCCAGTCCAACCGATAGCGCCATCGCTGCTGTCGATGGCGCCATGCCTTCGGTAGTGTTCGCCTGGCGGATCGGTCTGCGAGCCCCTCAGTAAAGTCGGCGTTCGCTGCCCGCTGGCGAATGCCTTACTTGGACGCGCCTGGCTGCTTGGCAGTCTGGGCGAAGGTCATGATCACATCGCGCACCACCTTGCGCTGGGCGGCAGGCAGGGCGAGAAAGGCTTCGATGGCCTCTCGCTCGGGGTAGAACGCGGGGTCTTCCCAGCGGCCGCGCTGCTCACGCACCGCCATGGCCGCGCGCTCGCCGAAACGCAGCGCCTGCGGTTCGACGCGCAGCCAGTCGGCCAGCACCTGCAGTTTGTCCTGGGAGGGAATGGCCTGGCCGCGCAGCCATCGCGACACGGCCTGGAATGTCACCGAACGCCCCCAGTAACGGGAGTTGAATTCCCGTTCCAGCACGGCAGGACGATCAGGGTAGCCTGCAGCGAGCATGGCATCGCGCAGGCGCTGGGCAAATTCGGTTTTTTCGGTCATGGGCGGACGTTAAATTCCGCTTCCATGCTAGATTGAACATACGGTTTAATTGTAAATTAAATTCATGGTTTCATCACGAGCACGGTGGCGCTGGTGATGCACAGGGAGGTGCCATGAACTACGCACGGTCATTTCAGGTAGAGGGACGGCAAGTCGATGTCCGCGCCAGCGCCGATGGGCGCCTGTGGTTCTGTGCAGATGCCATCTGCGCGCTGCTGTGCTTTCCCGACAGCCAGGCGGCGCTGCTCCATCACTGCAAGCCCAGCGGCATCCTGTTCGGTAGCGAGGCATCACCCCAGGCGATGATCGACCTGCGCAACGTGCTGCAGCTCAGCCATCACAGCCCGCCAAACCGCGCGGCCCGCGTCTACGACTGGCTGTGCCATTCCGTGCTGGCGTCGCAGTTGGGTCACCCGGGCAAGCCGCAACGCCACCAGCTCACCACCAATGACCAGCAGTTGCAGGTATTGCGCTGGCAGGACAGCTGGTGGCTGGAGATGCAGGATGCGGTGGAGCTGTTCGGCAGTGGTCATCAGCCCCTGCCGCGCCCCGTTCATCCTGAATGAGCGGTTTCAGCCACGCAGGCAGCACTGCTTGTACTTCTTGCCGCTGCCGCAGGTGCAGGGGTCGTTGCGGCCGACCTTGGTCTCTTCACGGCGAACCGGCAGCACAGGCTCCAGATGCTCCTGCCAGTACTGATAGAGCGCCACGGCGGCCGGCTCGACCGTGGCCACCGAGGCGTCGTACTCCTCATCGGACATGGCATTGAGCGCGTCCACGCCCTCCTCGCTGCCGTGCAGCGTAATGCTCGCCAGCGCAGCCTCCAGCTCCTCGGGCAGCTCTTCGTCGATCCAGCCAGCCACCTGGGCACCACGCAGGTAACCGGCGCACCACTGCGAGACGATGAGCTTCTCACCCTTGCCATTGTCGTCGGCCAGGAAGATGGCCTCGTAGTCGTCCGGCTCCTCGCCGAGCATGTAGGCGGCTTCGCTCATCAGCTCGACGGCCAGCTTGGTGAAGCGCTCGCCTTCCTTGTCGTTGGCCCATTTGGGCAACTGCTCGGCCCAGATGTGCGGATACCAGGTGCCGGGGTCGGTCTGCCGAGGCCCGGACACGATGGCCGCGAAATAGCCGTCCAGTTCGCTGGCGGAAAGAATCGAGTCGTCGTTGCCATACTTGAGCAACAACTGATCGAGCTTCTCGAGCCCTCTGTTATCCATCGCAAACGCCCCTCTGAAAAAAGGCCGCTACTTTCCCACAGATGGCCGGCCGCCGACAGCCTCGCCAGCCGTCCGGCACATCACGGGTGCCGAGGCGGCGGCGGCCCGCTACAATGCGCGCCTAACCGTGCCCCAGAGGGCCGCTGCAGCGCCTGCAGCCCCTCGCTGCCTATAAAGAAAAACCATGTCCTTGCCCAAGAACCACCTGGAACTGCTCAGCCCTGCCCGCGATGTCGAGATCGCCCGCGAGGCCATCCTGCATGGCGCCGACGCCGTCTATATCGGTGGCCCGAGCTTCGGTGCCCGGCACAACGCCTGCAACGAGGTGAGCGATATCGCCAAGCTGGTGGAGTTCGCCCACCGCTACCACGCGCGCATCTTCACCACCATCAACACCATCCTGCATGACGACGAACTGGAGCCGGCGCGCGCGCTGATCCACCAGCTCTACGACGCGGGCGTGGACGCGCTGATCGTGCAGGACCTGGGCGTGCTGGATCTGGACATCCCGCCCATCGAGCTGCATGCCAGCACCCAGACCGACATCCGCACCCTGGGCCGAGCCAGGTTTCTCGACCAGGCCGGCTTCTCCCAGCTGGTGCTGGCCCGTGAGCTGAACCTGCAGGAAATCCGCGCCATCGCCGATGAAACCGATGCTGCCATCGAGTTCTTCATCCACGGCGCGCTGTGCGTGGCCTTCTCCGGCCAGTGCAACATTTCCCACGCGCAGACCGGGCGCAGCGCCAACCGCGGCGACTGCTCCCAGGCCTGCCGCCTGCCCTACACCCTCAAGGATGAGAAAGGCGGCGTGATCGCCTACGAGAAACACCTGCTGTCGATGAAGGACAACAACCAGAGCGCCAACCTGCGCGCGCTGGTCGAGGCCGGCGTGCGCTCGTTCAAGATCGAGGGCCGCTACAAGGACGTGGCCTACGTGAAGAACATCACCGCCCATTACCGCCGCGAGCTCGATGCCATCCTCGAAGACCGCCCGGACCTGGCGCGTGCCTCCAGCGGCCGTACCGCGCACTTCTTCGTGCCCGACCCGGACAAGACCTTCCACCGCGGCAGCACCGACTACTTCGTCACCGAGCGCAAGGTGGATATCGGCGCCTTCGACTCGCCGACCTTTACCGGGCTTTCTGTGGGTCACGTCGAGAAAGTGGGCAAGCGCGACCTGATCGCCGTCACCCATGAGCCGCTGTCCAACGGCGACGGCCTCAACGTGCTGGTCAAGCGCGAGGTGGTCGGTTTCCGCGCCAACGTCGCGGAACTTAAAGGTGAGTTCGAGGAAGACGGCGAGAAGCGCTACCGCTACCGCGTCGAGCCCAACGAAATGCCGGCCGGCATGTTCCGCCTGCGCCCCAACCACCCACTGAGCCGCAATCTGGATCACAACTGGCAGCAGGCCCTGCAGAAGACCTCGGCAGAGCGGCGCATCGGCATCCAGTGGAAGGCCGAGCTGCGTGAAGAGCGCCTGAAGCTGACCGCCACCAGCGAGGAAGGCATCAGCACCAGCGTCAGCCTGGCCGGCCCCTTCGCCCCCGCCAACAAGCCGGAACAGGCACTCGATAGCCTGCGCGACCTGCTCACTCAACTGGGCACCACCATCTACCACGCCCAGGGCGTGCAGCTGGACGCGCCCCAGGCGTTCTTCGTGCCCAACTCGCAGCTGAAAAGCCTGCGCCGCGAAGCCATCGAGGCACTGACCGAAGCCCGGGTCGCCGCGCACCCGCGTGGCGGGCGCAAGGCCGAGAGCAACCCGCCGCCGGTGTACCCCGAGTCGCACCTGTCGTTCCTGGCCAACGTCTACAACCACAAGGCCCGCGAGTTCTATCACCGCCATGGCGTGCAGCTGATCGACGCCGCCTACGAGGCCCACGAAGAAGAAGGCGAAGTGCCGGTGATGATCACCAAACACTGCCTGCGCTTCTCCTTCAACCTGTGCCCCAAGCAGGCCAAGGGCGTCACCGGCGTGAAGACCAAGGTGGCGCCGATGCAGCTGGTGCATGGCGACGAGGTGCTGACCCTGAAGTTCGACTGCAAGCCGTGCGAGATGCACGTGATCGGCAAGATGAAGGGCCATATTCTCGACCTGCCCCAGCCGGGCAGCGCCGCCACCCAGGTGGTCGGCCATATCAGCCCGGAAGACCTGCTGAAAACGGCACGCCGGCAGGCGCCGCACTGACGCGCCTGTAGCGAGCGTCAGGCTTCAATGGCTGACGCTTCGCCACCCGCGGAAACCAAGACTCCACCCCTGCTGCATCCCCGCAGCCGCCAGCAGAATCGCCGCCACGCCCAGCCACTGCAGCGCACCGAGCTGGTGATCGAAGGCGACCCAGTCCACGGCAATCGCCGCGATCGGGTAGATGAACGACAGCGCGCCGGTCAGCGCCGTGGGCAGCTTCTGGATGGCGCCGTACAGCAGCACATACATGCCGCCGGTATGCACCACACCCAGAGTGAGCAGGATCGCCCAGGTCTGCTGGCCCTGGGGCAGCGTGGTGAAATCGGCCAGCGGCGCCAGCATCAGCACGCCAACGCTGACCTGGATCAGCGCGATCAGATGCGGTGGCACGCCCTTGAGCTTCTTGATGATCAGGGCGGCCACGGCGTAAAGAAAGGCGGCGCCCAGGGCGAGGGCGATGCCTGCCAGGTAGTCGCCACCGTCCTGCCCCGCACTGCCGTGGGCGCTGACGATGGCCAGCATGCCGAGAAACGAGATCGACAACCAGGCGAGCTTCTGCAGGGTCAGTTTTTCGCCGAGAAACAGCGCCGCCAGGATCACCAGCATGAACGGCTGCACGTTGTAGACCGCGGTGCCGATGGCGATCGAGGCGCGGGAATAGGACGCGAACAGCAACAACCAGTTGCCGACGATGGCCACCCCGCTGACCATGGCCAGCGTCGCGGTATAGCGGCTGAGCAGGCCCGGGCGCAGAAAGCCCAGCATGGCGCAGACCACCAGCAGCGTCAGGGCGCCGAACACGCAGCGCCAGAACACCACCTCCAGAACCGGCAAGCCGGACAGCAGCACGAACCAGCCGATGGTGCCGGAAATCAGCATGGCGGCGACCATTTCCAGCGTGCCTCTGTGGATTTGCTTGTCCATTATCGTGCTCCTTCAGTGAGGCACGAATTATGGCAAGCGGCGCGGTGGCACTCCATGGCGAAAGAGAGGCGGGAAAGGCGTTCTGGCTTTACTATCAAGGCAGAAAACCGAAATCACCTTCGGAGCCAATATGATCGATGAAATCGACCAGCACCTGATCGCGGCCCTGACCGAGGACTCGCGCCGCTCGCTCAAGGCACTGGCGCAGATCAGCGGCCTGTCCTCGCCGAGCGTGGCGGAGCGGCTGCGCAAGCTTGAGGAAAAAGGGGTACTCAAAGGCTATGGCGTAGAGGTCGACCCGCGCGCATTCGGCTACCAGCTGCAGGCCATCGTGCGCATTCGCCCGCTACCCGGCCAGTTGCACGAAGTGGAACGACAGATCCAGGCCACGCCGCAGTTCACCGAGTGCGACAAGGTCACCGGCGAGGACTGCTTTATCGCCCGGCTGCATGTGCGCTCGATGGAACAGCTGGACGAGATACTCGACCACATCAACGTCTATGCCCTGACCAACACCGCCATCGTCAAGAAGACCACGGTGAAGCGACGACTGCCGCCCATGGGGTGATCGCGATGGCGAGCCGACCCGCCATCGTACCCGGCCTCATTTCAACTGGCTGGCGAAGCGCTCCACGGCGCCGAGCACCTGCTTGGCGCCCTGACGAATCTCGACGATCACGTCGCCGGCCTGGTTGGCCAGCTCCAGGCCCGCCTCGGCCTGCTGGCGGCTGCTGGCCATGTCGCGCACCGCAGCGTCGACCAGCTTCTGGTTTTCCTGCACCACGCCGACGATCTCCTCGGTGGCCTTGCTGGTGCGGCTGGCCAACTGCCGGACCTCGTCGGCGACCACCGCGAAACCGCGCCCCTGCTCACCGGCACGGGCGGCCTCGATCGCCGCGTTGAGCGCCAGCAGGTTGGTCTGCTGGGCGATGCTGCCGATGGTCTGCACCATGGTGCTGATCAATACCGATTGCTTGCCCAGAGCCTCGATACCCTCGGAGGCCGAGCCCATCTGTTCGGAGATGCGCTGCATGGTCTGCACCGTATCGGTGACCACCTGGGCGCCGCGCTGGGCGGTGGTGTCGGTCTGCTGGGAAATGCCGTAGGCGATTCCCGCTGCCTCGTTGACCTCGTCTTCGCGGTTGACCTGGTCGGTGATCACGGTGGCGAACTTCACCACCTTGTAGAGTTTGTCCTGGGTGTCGTGCACCGGGTTGTAGGTCGCCTCCAGCCACACCACGTGGCCGTGGCTGTCGACGCGCTTGAAGCGGCCGGCCACGAATTCGCCACGGTTCAGGCGTTCCCAGAACTGCTTGTAGTCGGGCGAGTGGGTTTCCTGCGGGTCGCAGAACATGCTGTGGTGCTTGCCCTTGATGCGCTCCAGGCTGTAGCCCATGCCGTGCAGGAACTGGTCATTGGCGGTCAGCACGTGGCCACTGAGATCGAACTCGATCACCGCCGTGGAACGCAGCAGGGCATTGATGAAATCCTCGTTTTCCCGGGCGCGGTTCATGGTTTCGGTGATCTCGCTACCGAAGCACTGAACGCGGCGTATCGCACCACGCTCATCGACCACCGGCTGCCAGCAGGCCTGCAGCCACACCAGCGCACCGTCGGCACGCAGAAACCGATAGCGATCACGCACCGAGTGCCCGGTGCGAATGGCCTCGCTCAAGTTCTTGAAACACGGCAGGTTCTTCACGTACGCCGGCACGATGTCGCTCATCGGCCGATTGACCAGCTGCTCGGGCCCATAGCCCACGAACCGCGAGAAGTTGGCATTGGAATCGATGATCCGAAAATCGGCATCGATGGTCAGCATGATCATCTCGGTCTGGATGCCCTGATAAAGCTGTCGGAGCAACGACAGTTCGGCATCCTTGGCCTGCAATTCTTTTTTCCACTGGTTACCGAACATGCGCTTTCTCCAAAAGGCAATCACGTTGAAATTCATCGGCTGCCCTGCCGATTTATTGAGGGCCGTCCAGCCGCAAGATTGCAGGCCGCTCTGCCATCAAGCATAGAAGGTAGGTAGCGGGTTATCGGGGTTTCGCTTGGGAAATTGCCGCTCAACGACGCGCAAAACTCAGGCCCCCAAAGGACCCGCACCCAGCGACCAAAGTTTTAATAAAATCACTTGGGAAACAGTTGGTTAGGATAACCTTGCAGGTTTTATCGGCTCGCTATTGCCGCATAAATGGCTTGACCAATGCTGGCCTTACCGCGGCCTGGCGCCTAAGATACGGCCCCCGCTGACGGGGGGTGGCGCATGCCAACGCCTCGTCTGCGCCTCGATTCTCTGGATTTCAAGGAAGAAGCATGAAAAAACTGCTTTATCTCGGCACCCTTTCCTTATTGCTGACGCTGACCGGTTGCGTGTCCATGGTGCCCGCCGGCCCGATCGACCACCCCGCTCAAAAGGCCAGCTTCACTCAACCGCGCGCGGCAATGGTCGACGACGTGGTAATCACCGACACCAAGGTACAAGAAGCCCTGCGCAAAACGCTCAGTGCCCAGTTCACCGCGCAGCTGGCGCGCCGTGTGGAACGTGGCGAATACTTTCAGGAAGTGATCAGCTTTCCCGCCACCCTCGGCAAGGACGACGTGGCCCTCAAGTTAACCTTCACGTCGCTCAAGGCCAAGCGCACCCCACATCCCGCCTACTTCCCCGGAGCCCTGCTGACGCTGACCGTGTGGATCTGGGTCAACGGCCCGATCTACGTCGACAAGTACGACCTCGCTGGCAACCTGCAGATCACCGACGCCCAGGGCAGGTTGCTCAGCAGCAGCGAGCAGGCCGTCAAGCTCAACCAGAACACTGGCCTGTGGGACGACGACTATTTCAACGCCTCGCTCGGCGCCGGCCAGCTGAACCAGTTGGTCGAGCAACTGCTGCAAGACGCCACCGGCAAACTCGCCAAACCCTGACAAGGATGTAACCGATGAAAAAACTGTTCACTGCCCTGCTGGCCACCGCTCTGCTCGCCCTGACCGGCTGCGCCTCGTACTCCAACCATGAACTGCCTAAGGTCGGGCAATGGCCTCTGGCGGCACCCGCGCAGGCCAAACCCAGTGCCCAACTCAAGGTCGAGAGCCGCTACCTGTTCAATGATCAGAACCGTGCCGGCGGCTTCAATCAGGACAACCTGGAGAAGCTGCTGGTGCAGCAGTTCAAGGACAGCGGTCGCTTCAGCGCCGTGACCACGGCCAAGGAGCGCTCCGATGTGTACGTCAGCCTGCAGGTGACCAACCACGAACGCGGCAGCATGGCCAGCGCAGTAGTCACCGGGATCACCTTCTTCATTATCCCGGGGCGCTTCAAGAACGAGTTCACCATGCAAGCGCAGTTCAAGGACGCCGATGGCAAGGTACTGGGCAAGGTAGAGAAAAGCGAAACCATCACCACCTGGATGCAACTGCTGCTGGTCTTCGCCCTGCCGTTCAACGAGTCGCCGGACAACGTACTGGTACAGCTGACCCGCAGCACCCTGGAAGAAGCCGCGCGCCAGAAGCTCATCTGACATTCTGCGGGGCGAGCAATGGCTCGCCCCACTCATGGCCAAACCCACGCTTTCGAGGGAATGAAATGGTGTACTACCCCAGGGAAGAACAGCGTGACTTTCTGTTCACGCTGTCTTCGCTTTCGATCTGGATGATCCCGGCCTTCGCCTTTATCGCCTTCCTGGCGCAAAGCGGCGCGAGCATCGCGGTCATCAAGCTGTGGCCGACCAACGCCGAAGGCATGGTGACTGCCGTGACCGCCATCGAGGGCAACAGCAGCGTCGAGCTTTACGCGTACAGCTTTCGGGCTGCAAACGGCACTCTGCTCAGCGGCTCGGCCGAACAGCGCCGTGCGCCGTCATCCCAGGCCTACCGCGAAGGCCAGCAAATCGAGATCGTGCAGTCTGCGCTGCTGCCGCGCTTCTACCTGCCGCGGGACATCTACGAAAACAGCCGCATGAATTTTCTGGTGTTCTCGTTCTGTATCGCGGCGATTTTCCTGCTGCTCGCCGTATCGGTCTACTCACTGGTAAAACAGTGCGCTCGCGCCCGTGAAGATCTGCATTACTGAGTCGACTACTGGGTTACCCTGAGCCCATCTTCGGCACGGAGCACATCCATGGCTTACCCACCCCACCTGCAGGCCGGTGATCGCGTCGTGCTGTTCGATGGCGTGTGCAAGCTGTGCAACGGCTGGAGCCGCTTTCTGATTCGCCACGACCGCGCCGGCAAGCTCAAGCTGTGCAGCGTGCAGTCGCCACAGGGCCAGGCGATTCTGGCCTGGTTCGGCATGCCGCTGGATCACTTCGACACCCTTGTGTATGTCGAGGGCGACCGGGCCCTGCAGCGCAGCGACGCCATCCTGGCCATCCTGGGTCAGCTGCCGGCACCCTGGCGCTGGGCGACGGTGGCGCGCGTGATACCACGCCGCCTGCGCGACTGGGCCTACGACTCCATCGCCCGCAATCGCTACCGCCTGTTCGGCCGCCACGACCACTGCCCGGTGCCGCGCCCGGAAGACCGCGAGCGCTTTCTGCATGACTGACGCCCGGCTGGCGCGCCTGACGTTGGCGGTGATCTTCATCTACCACGGGCTGGTGCCCAAGCTGCTGCTGCGGGACGCCACCGAACTGCAGCTGCTCGACGCCCATGGCTTGCCCCACGGCCTGCTTGTGCTGGCGGGTGTGGGCGAGATGCTGCTGGGGCTGCTCATCGTGCTGCTGCACCGGCAGCGCTGGCCGCTCTACGTGGCGCAGGTGGCGTTGCTGGTGCTGCTGGTGGATGTGGCAGTCTTCGCGCCCGCATTGCTGACCCAGGCGTTCAACCCGCTGACCTTGAATCTGGCCGGCCTGGTGCTCGGCGTGATCGCCCTGCGCGGACAGCCGGCGCAGCCGATGCCGCGTTAACGGCCCGTCTGCTCGCGCAAGATGCGCGCGATCTCGGCCTGACGCCGATAGGCCGGCGCCTCGACGGCATTGAAGTCGCGGCTGTAGCGCGCCGCAAAGCCCGCCGTGCCCCATTCCCGGTACTGCTGCACGTGCAGCAGTTCGTGGGCCCACAGCGCGGCATCCTGCTCGGCCATCCGCGCATCGCGAAACACGATGATGTCGATCAGGGTGACCGCCTGGATGTCCGGGTTCTGCATCACGTTGCGGGCGGCGCTCAGCTCGTCCAGATCACCCACCTTGTAGCGCACCGCATCGAGCAGTTCGGCGGCGTAGAACGGCAGCAGCTGTTGGCGGATCGATGGCGGAATCGGCAGGGTGCCCTGGCGCGCCGCCGATTCGCGCGAGCGCAGGATCCAGCCTTCCAGCGCGGCGGCGGTGATGGTGCCGGCGCGCTCCTGCATCGGCCCGAGCACGCCGTTGGGGTCCGGCACGCAGATGCAGCCGCCCAGGCACACCCGGGTTTCACCCGGCGCGCAGGCCAAGGCGGCAGGCAGCGGAAAAACCGTCAGCAGCACGTACAGCACAACCCGTCTGGACATCTATCGCTCTCGATCAGACAAAGACGCGACCATGGCGTTAGCCGTTGCAGTTGTCCAGCCCCGGCGGATCACCGCAGCTTAGAAGGGCTACCAGGCCTACTCGCCAGACGCCAAGGCAGCCGACGAAGGGCTGAGCATCTCGATCTCGCGGATCTCGAAATCCCGCAGCAGATACTCCATGCGCCGCTCATGGAACTCGCGCATATGCGGCAAGGCGCTGTGCACCGCCAGGTGCTCGCGGGACTGCCAGACCTCGAAGAAGATGAACAGCGCAGGGTCCTTGGCATCGCGCAGCATGTGGTACTCGATGCAGCCGGGCTCGGCGCGACTGGGTTCGACATAGGCGCGAAACAGCTGTTCGAAGTCGTCGGCGCGTTCCGGGCGGGTATGGGCGTGAAGAATGAAACCGTACATGGGCGTCTCCTGTTGGGTACTGCTGCACCGTACCGCAGGCAAATACGGAGCATTCATGCATTTCAGTCAAAGGTAATTTGCCCTTGCCGGCATTTTTCGCCTGCGCGCGAGGCCGTAACCTGAGCCCATTCAATCAGTTACCGAGAACCTCCATGAAAAACATCCTGCTCCTCAACGGCGGCAAGCAATTCGCCCACTCCGATGGCCGCCTCAACCGCACCCTGCACGAAAGCGCCGCTGCTTTTCTCGATCAGGCCGGTATCGCGTTCAAGACCACCGAGATCGACGCCGGCTACGACGTTGCTGAGGAAGTGCAGAAATTCCTCTGGGCCGATGTGGTGGTCTACCAGATGCCGGGCTGGTGGATGGGCGCGCCGTGGATCGTCAAGAAGTACATCGACGAAGTGTTCACCGAAGGCCACGGCAGCCTGTACGCCAACGATGGCCGCACCCGCTCCGACGCCTCGCAGAAGTACGGCAGCGGCGGCCTGATCCACGGCAAGCAGTACATGCTGTCGCTGACCTGGAACGCCCCGCAGCAGGCCTTCGACGACCCCAGCGATTTTTTCGAGGGCAAGGGCGTGGACGCGGTCTACTTCCCCTTCCACAAGTCCCAGCAGTTCCTGGGCATGCGCGCCCTGCCGACCTTCCTGTGCGTGGACGTGATGAAGCGCCCGGATGTCGAGCGCGACGTGCAGCGCTATCGCGAGCACCTGGCCCGCGTGCTGCAGAGCGCCTGACACGGCATGACAAACGGGGCCGCGACCGGCACTATCGGTCGCTCCGCCTCGCCATGGACTGCCCCCGATGCCCCTTCCCAGCCTCCATACTCCGCGCCTGCTGTTGCAGCCCCTGCAACTGGCCGACGCCGAGCAGATCCAGCCGCTGTTCGGCCAATGGGAGGTGGTGCGCTACCTCAATGCCCAGGTGCCCTGGCCCTACCCGGCCGACGGTGCGCTAGGCTACCTGCGCGATGTCGCCCTGCCCGCCATGGCCGCCGGCCGGGAATGGCACTGGACGCTGCGGCCCATTGCCGAGCCCGAGCGGGTGATCGGCGTGGTCAGCCTGATGGATACGCCCGGCAACAATCGCAGCTTCTGGATAGCGCCAGCCTGGCAGGGGCAGGGCCTGATGAGCGAGGCCTGCGTGGCGGTCAACCGCTACTGGTTCGAGGTGCTGCAACGGCCGGAAATGCAGGTGCCCAAGGCGGTGGAAAACATCGCCTCGCGGCGCCTCTCCGAGCGTGAAGGCATGCGCCTGGTGGCAACCGGCGAGAGCGATTACGTGTGCGGCCGGCTGTCTTCCCAGACCTGGGCGCTCAGCCGCGAAGAATGGCTAAACCGGCAGACCTGAAATCTGCCGGTGCTGCATCACAGCGGCTGCGGCTTGAGCGGCCGGGAAAAGCGGTAGGTGGTCACCCCGCACAACAGCAGGCCGGCGATACCCAGCAGGCCACCGACGATGCCCACATGGGCCACGCCCAGCTGGCTGCTCACCAGGCTGCCGAGCAAGGCGCCACCGCCGATACCGACGTTGAAGATGCCCGAGAACAGCGCCATGGCCACGTCGGTGGCGTCCGAGGCGAGGTTCAGCACCTTGGCCTGCAGTGCCAGCCCGAAACACATCATCGCAACACCCCAGATCACGCTCAGCGTGGCGAGATAAGCGTGCTCGCGGGCCACCGGCAGCAGAAGCAGCATGCACAGGCTCAGGGTGCCGATAGCCGCGATCACGAACCCACGTGGGAAGCGCGTGCTGTAGCGGCTGAACAGGATCGAACCGATGATCCCCGCACAGCCGAACAGCAACAGCAGCACGGTGACCATATCCGCCGCGATGCCGGCGACTTCCAGGGCAAATGGCTCGATGTAGGTGTACGCGGTGAAGTGGGCGGTGATCACCAGGGCGGTCAGCACGTACACGGTGACGAGCGCCGGGCGCTTGAACAGCACCGGCAGGCTGCGCAGCGAACCGGAGTTCTGGCTCGGCAGCAGCGGCAGGCTCTTGATCAGGCACAGCACCACGACGCCCGCCACCACGGCAATAACCGTAAAGGTGGTGCGCCAGCCCAGCACCTCGCCGATCACCCGGCCCAGGGGAATACCCAGCACCATGGCCAGGGCGCTGCCGGTCGCCAGCAGGCCGAGGGCCTGGGCCTGCTTGCCTTCAGGCGCCACCCGCACCGCCAGGGACGCGGTGATCGCCCAGAACAGCGCATGGGCCAGGGCGATGCCGATGCGGCTGACCACCAGCACGGTAAAGTTCCAGGCGACGCCGGACAGCACATGGCTGGCGATGAACAGCACGAACACGAAGGCCAGCAGCTTGCGCCGCTCGATATTGCGAGTCAGCAGCATCAGCGGCAGCGAAGCCAGGGCCACCACCCAGGCGTAGATGGTCAGCATCAGGCCGACGCTGGCGGTGGTCATCTCGAAGCTATGGCCGATCTGGCTCAGCAAGCCGACCGGCACGAACTCGGTGGTATTGAAGATGAAGGCGCCGAGCGCCAAGGCGATCACGCTCAGCCAGCTGCCGCCGTGCGCTCTTTCCGGTGTGTTCATTCGGCTGATATCCGCCTTTGGGGGAACGCTGACTACAACGGCCATTCGCCCGAGGCCGGATGGCAACGAGCGCGGTAGAAGCGAACAAGAAAATGTAGAACCCATACACGACGAACACGCACACGGCAGCTCGCACTCCCAAAGCGATGAAAGCGGGGAGTGGCGGATGCGGAGAGCGGAAAATTATAGGTATGAGATGGCCTGCGGCGGCGATTCTACGCACGGCCTGGCGGCTGAACAATATGCCCGGGAAGGTGCTGATTGGATGGGCGACGGCCGGTCTTCAGAACGATCAGCGATTGCTGTTTATAAGGGTGGAGAGAGGTAGGTTCGAGGCAGAAGCGGCCGTTTGCTACGTAGGGTGGATGACGCTCTTTTCATCCACCATTGCGATCGCAGAGCGGTGGACGGGTCGGGCCGCGTAGGTGAAGCGTCGTCCACCCTACGAACTGCGCCGGTCTCTGCTCCGCCACTTACCGCCGCTACTCCGGCACTTCGACACTGATATGAATCGCATCATGGCGCCAGTACTCGAGGTCGCAGTCGATCAGCCGGCCGTGCTGATCGCGGTTGACCCGGGTGATGCGCAGCGCCGGGCTGCCAGTGGCGACCTTGAGCGCGGCGGCCGCGTCGGCGTGCAGGGCCGTGGGCACCATGTCGAAGCGCACGCGGCCGTAGCGTATGTCGTATGCGCTGGCGTACAGCTCGGTGAGCGAGCGGGTCAGGTCATAGTCGAGAATGCCGGGAAAGTAACTCGGGTTGAGGTAATGCTCGACGTACAGCACCAGCCGCCCATCGATGCGCCGCGCCCGGCGGATCTGGTAGACGCTCGACAGCCCCGACAGGCCCAGCACCTGGCAGATCTGCGCGTTGGCGGGGATCAGCCGGGCACTCAGCACCTCGGTGGCCGGCACCCGCCCCTGCTCGGCGACCATGGCGTGGAAGTGAGTGCGCACCGACGGGTTGTAGGCCACCCGGGCCGGCGACACGAACCAGCCGCGGCGTTCCTCGCGGTACACCAGCCCCTGGGCTTCCAGCTGCCCCAATGCCTCGCGCAGGGTGATCCGCGTGGTGTCGAACAGATCGCTCAGGCGGCGCTCGGCCGGCAGCTTGCAGCCGGCGGGCAGCAGGCCGTGTTCGATCTGTTCCTGCAACGCGCGGCAGATGGTGGTAACGGCCCGCGGCGTGTCATCGCGCATCACCCTGATTCCTTTTGGACTAGACCAGCCCCATCACGGGGCATGTTGCGGCCATCTCTACGCCGCACCTCTTGCCGCCCAGGCTAGGCAAGCACCATGACCGGCAGATGACAGCCAGGCTGCAAGCAGGGGCCATGCCAGGCAATTCAATGCCTTGGGCTGGTCTACGCTCTCTAAGCGCAACGCCAGTGATGGGTACCCGACCCCGTCGACACAAAACTGTCATTGGCAGCGCCTACATTGGCTTGGCTCTTGCTGATCTAGACCAACCTCGCATCGCAAAGGAGTTTCCAATGAAACAACTGCTACTGGCATCGCTGATGGGCAGCGCCATCGCTCTGGCTTCCCACGCCATGGCCGCCGACACGGATTTGACTGCACTGGAACAGGCCGCACGCAAAGAAGGCGCCGTGAACAGCGTCGGCATGCCGGACAGCTGGGCCAACTGGAAGGACACCTGGCAGGACCTGAGCGACAAGTACGGCCTCAAGCACATGGACACCGACATGAGCTCGGCCCAGGAAATCGCCAAGTTCGCCGCCGAGAAGGACAACGCCAGCGCCGACATCGGTGACGTCGGTGCCGCCTTCGGCCCCATCGCCGTGCAACAGGGCGTGACCCAGCCCTACAAGCCCAGCACCTGGGAGCAGATTCCCGAGTGGGCCAAGGACAAGGACGGCCACTGGGCGCTCGCCTACACCGGCTCGATCGCCTTCATCGTCAACAAGCAGCTGGTCAAGGACGTGCCGAAAAGCTGGGCCGACCTGAAAACCGGCAAGTACCGCGTGGCCATCGGCGACGTCAGCGCGGCCGCCCAGGCGGTCAACGGGGTGCTGGCGGCGGCCATCGCCAATGGCGGCGACGAGAAGAACATCCAGCCGGGCCTGGACTTCTTCGCCGAGATCGCCGAGCAGGGTCGCCTGTCGCTGGCCAACCCGACCATCCAGACCCTGGAAAAAGGCGAAGTGGAAGTCGGCATCGTCTGGGACTTCAACGGCCTTTCCTACCGCGACCAGATCGACCCGAGCCGCTTCGAGGTGCTGATCCCGTCCGATGGCTCGGTGATCTCCGGCTACACCACCATCATCAACAAATACGCCAAGCACCCCAACGCCGCCAAGCTGGCCCGCGAGTACATTTTCAGCGACGCCGGGCAGATCAACCTGGCCAAAGGCAACGCCCGGCCGATCCGCGCCGAGCACCTGACCCTGCCGGCCGACGTGCAGGCCAAGCTGCTGCCCAACGAGCAGTACGCCAAGGTCAAGCCGATCAAGGATGCCGCCGCCTGGGAAGCGACCTCCAAGGCATTGCCGCAGCAGTGGCAGGAAAACGTGATCATCAATATGGAGTGATCCAGGCCTCATCCTCGTAGGGTGGATCGGGGCGCGTAGCTGACGCTCCGTCCACCATTTTGATATCCCAGTGGTGGATGAAAAGAGCGTCATCCACCCTACTCCTCCAGGATCACCCATGCCGTCCAAGGTTATCCTCGTCATTCTCGACGGCCTCAATTTCGAGGTCGCTCGGCACGCACTCGGCCACCTGCAGTCCTATCGCGCCGCTGGCCGTGCTGCGCTGTACAAGCTCGAGTGCGAACTGCCGTCACTGTCACGGCCGCTCTACGAGTGCATTCTTACCGGTGTGACGCCCATCGACAGCGGCATCGTGCACAACAACGTGGTGCGCCTGAGCAGCGAGCGCAGCGTGTTCCATTACGCCCGCGCCGCCGGGCTGAGCACCGCAGCGGCGGCCTACCACTGGATAAGCGAGCTGTATAACCGCGCGCCCTTCGTGGCGGCCCGCGACCGGCATACCTTTGAGCCCGAATTGCCGATCCAGCACGGTCATTTCTACTACGTCGACCACTACCCGGATTCGCACCTGTTCGACGATGCCGAGAGCCTGCGCCTCGCCCATGCGCCGGACTTTCTGCTGGTGCACCCGATGAACATCGACGACGCCGGCCACAAACATGGCCTGAACAGCAGCGGGTACCGCAACGCCGCGCGGGTCGCCGACATTCAGCTCGCCAATTACCTGCAAGGCTGGCTGGACGCCGGCTACCAGGTGCTGGTGACGGCCGACCACGGCATGAACGACGACCGCTCCCACAACGGCCTGCTGCCCGAAGAGCGCGAAGTGCCGCTGTTCGTGCTCGGTGATGCCTTCAGCCTCGGTGAATCGGCCGCACCGAAGCAGCTCGAACTGTGCGGTACGATCTGCGAGCTGCTCGGCGTACCCCATGACAAACCCTCGTGCCGGGAGCTGCTGCGATGACCGCCACCCACAAACCCAGGGGCAAATGGCTGGCCCTGCTGTGCCTGCTGCCCTTCGCGGTGTTCTTTATCGCCTTCCAGATAGCGCCGCTGGTGTGGGTCGCGCTCAACAGCCTGAACACGCCGGATGGCTGGGGCCTGGGCAATTTCGAGAAGGCGTTTGCCTCCAAGTTCTATATGCAGGCGGTCAAGCACAGCCTGCAGATCGCCTTCTGGTCGAGCGTGTTCGGCATGCTCATCGCCATCATCGGCAGCTACTCGCTGCGCCAGGTGGACTCGAAACTGCGCGACTTCGTGATCGCCTTTTCCAACATGACCAGCAACTTCGCCGGCGTGCCCCTGGCCTTCGCGTTCATCATCCTGCTCGGCTTCAACGGCGCGCTGACCCTGCTGCTGATCCAGGCCGGGCTGATCGACAGCTTCAACCTGTATTCCAAGAACGGCCTGATCGTGCTCTACACCTACTTCCAGATCCCTCTCGGCGTGCTGCTGCTCTACCCGGCCTTCGACGCCCTGCGCCAGGACTGGCGCGAGTCCGCCGCGCTGCTCGGCGCCGGCACCTGGGCGTTCTGGCGGCATATCGGCCTGCCGGTACTCACCCCGGCGCTGCTCGGCACCTTCGTGATCCTGCTCGCCAATGCCCTGGGCGCCTACGCCACGGTGTATTACCTGACCACCGGCAACTTCAACGTGCTGCCGATCCGCATCGCCGCGATGATTTCCGGGGACATTTCCCTCGACCCGCACATGGCCAGCGCCCTGGCGATGATCCTGGTCGGCCTGATGGCGGCGATCACCCTCATCCATCAGTTGCTGCTGAGGAGGAGCTACCATGTCCCGCGCTGAAGCCCCAGCAGCAAGCCTCTACCACCGCCTTGTGGTCTGGCTGCTGTTCCTGATTCTGCTGCTGCCCTTGGCCGGCACCCTGCTCTACTCCCTGGCCACCAGCTGGTCGGCGACCATACTGCCGGATGGCCTGACCTTCAAATGGTACCTGCAGCTGTGGGGCGAGCCGCGCTTTCTCAAGGCGTTCGGCCAGTCGCTGCTGGTCTGCTTCGGCGCCCTGGCACTGTCGGTGCTGCTGATCCTGCCGCTGCTGTTCGTGGTGCATTACCACTTCCCGAAACTCGACGCGGTGATGAACGTGCTGATCCTGCTGCCGTTCGCCGTGCCGCCGGTGGTGTCCGCCGTTGGCCTCTTGCAGCTGTATGGCTCCGGCCCGCTGGCGATGGTCGGCACGCCGTGGATCCTGATCGGCTGCTACTTCACCATCGCCCTGCCATTCATGTACCGGGCCATCACCAACAACCTGCAGGCCATCAACCTGCGCGACCTGATGGACGCCGCCCACCTGCTCGGCGCCAGCACCTGGAAGGCCGCCTTTCTGGTGGTGCTGCCCAACCTGCGCAAGGGCCTGATGGTGTCGCTGTTCCTGTCCTTCAGCTTCCTGTTCGGCGAGTTCGTGTTCGCCAACCTGCTGGTCGGCACCCGCTACGAGACCCTGCAGGTTTATCTGAACAACATGAAGAACAGCAGCGGCCACTTCAACAGCGCCCTGGTGATCTCCTACTTCTTTTTCGTCCTGGTGTTCACCTGGGCGGCCAATCGACTGAACAGGGACAAGGCATGAGCTTCCTGAGCATCCAGAACCTGCACAAGAGCTACGGCGACACCGCGATTTTCAGCGACATCAACGCCGAGATCGAGCAAGGCGAATTCGTCACCCTGCTCGGCCCATCGGGCTGCGGCAAATCCACCCTGCTGCGCTGCATCGCGGGCCTCACCGAGGTCAACGGCGGCAGAATCATGCTCGGCGGCGGCGACCTGGTGCCGCTCGCGCCACAGAAGCGCGGCATCGGCATGGTGTTCCAGAGCTACGCGCTGTTCCCCAACATGACCGCCGCGCAGAACGTCGCCTTCGGCCTGCGCATGCAGAAGGTCGGCAAGGAAGAATCCGCCGCCCGCGCGCAGGAAGCCCTGGCGATGGTCGAACTCGGCGACTTCGCCGGCCGCTACCCGCATCAGCTGTCCGGCGGCCAGTGCCAGCGCGTCGCCCTGGCCCGCTCGCTGGTCACCCGCCCGCGCCTGCTGCTGCTCGACGAACCGCTGTCGGCCCTGGATGCGCGCATCCGCAAGCACCTGCGCGAGCAGATCCGCAGCATCCAGCAGGAGCTTGGCCTGACGACGATTTTCGTCACCCACGATCAGGAAGAGGCGCTGGTGATGAGCGACCGCATCTTCCTGATGAACGCCGGGCGCATCGTCCAGAGCGGCGACGCGGAAACCCTCTACACCGCGCCGGCCGACGCCTTCGCCGCCGGTTTCATCGGCAACTACAACCTGCTCGACGCGCCCACCGCCAGCCGCCTGCTCGGCCGCCCGGTGAGCAGCCAGGTGGCGATTCGCCCGGAAGCCATCGTGCTCGGCCAGGGCCCGATCAGCGCAACCATTCGCAGCCACGCCCTGCTCGGTAATATCATCCGCTACCGGGTGGACGCCGGCGGCGTGGAACTGCTGGTCGACGTGCTCAACCGCAGCGCCGACGACCTGCACGCCAACGGCCACCCCATCTCACTGGATATCGCGGCGCATGCCGTAAAAGAGGTGGGATAGGGTCTGTTCACCTTTCAGTACAAGCCGCGTTGCAGCGAGAACTTTCACCCGGTTAGGCGCAAGACGCAGGCAGTGGATGAACCAGCCCCACATCGTGTCACGACAGCGGGTGAGACTTCCCGCGCAACCCCTTGGGACGGGCCTATTTTTTCGCGATACTGCGTTTCTCGCTGACTCATTTGGCCCACCAAACTTCGCAGCTCGCGCCTTGCCTCGCAAAAAAATAGGCACCGGCGCGTTCGTACTGAAAGGAAAACAGACCCTCATGGCCCTGGCAATTTTCGATCTCGACGAAACCCTGATCAACGGCGACTGCGCCAGCCTGTGGAGCGAGCACATGGCCACCCTGGGCTGGGTCGACGGCGAGAGCTTTATCGCCAAGGATCACCAGCTGATGGCGGCGTACGCCGAAGGCAAGCTGGCGATGGAGGACTACATGAGCTTCAGCCTGTCGCCGCTGGTGGGGCGCACGCCGGAAGAAGTCGCCTTCGTGGTCGAGCCCTTCGTGGAGGACGTGATCGAGCCGATCTTCTACAGCGACGCCACCCGCTGCCTGGCCACCCACCGAGAGGCCGGCGACCGCATCCTGATCATCTCCGCCTCGGCGCATTTCCTGGTCAGCGCGATTGCCGAACGCCTGAAGGTCGACGAGGTGCTGGCCATCGATCTGCACGAGGAATACGGCCATTACAGCGGCAAGACCGAGGGTGTATTGACCTACCGAGAAGGCAAGGTCACACGCCTGCATGCCTGGTTGGAAGAACAAGGCGAAAGCCTGGACGGCGCCTACTTCTACTCCGACTCGCGCAACGACCTGCCGCTGCTGCAGCGGGTCGACAAACCCCACGCGGTAAATCCAGACCCAGTGCTGCGCGAGCATGCCGAACGTGAGGGCTGGCCGATCCTGAGCTGGAGTTGAGGCAGAGGTCGATAGCAGTAATGTGCAGGTAGCGGCCGTTCACGATCGTAGGAGCGGCTTTAGCCCCGAACTCTTACGCCTAGCCTGGCAAAAGATCGAGGCTAAAGCGGACCGCCGCCCGGCCTCTCCAACAAAAGCTCCGTTCACCGTCTGCTATCGGCGGCGGATTCAATTGGTCAACGCAACACCATAATTCCTGTGTAAGCAGGTAGGAGTGTTGCAGATGAAGCAAAGACCTCGAATCTATT
>Ga0209371_1000468_pt1 | contig 39766 bp, 39 predicted proteins | sample AgamicAtAmrz_FD_187165 | JGI IMG/M metagenome (GOLD analysis project Ga0209371, IMG submission 187165) | Agave microbial communities from Guanajuato, Mexico - At.Am.rz (SPAdes) (version 2) | ecosystem: Host-associated > Plants > Roots > Rhizosphere | place: Guanajato, Mexico | collected 2012-06-07
CGGATGCGCGCCTCTGCTGCAAGTCCATTAGCCGCCGCCTCGCGTAACCGCTGCTTAAGTGCTTCGCGCGCTTCCTGGCTGTCCGTCAGCACAACTATTTTTGCAAACGAGGGGTCGGGCAGCTCGGGAGCCATGGCCAGATAAAAACGCGGTGACCCTTGTCCGATATACGATGTGACGATTTTTGCCTCCGGCTGATTTTGCAGCCAGGCTTCGATTTTTGCCGTCGCGTTGCTGGTCTCCTCAATAGCGGTGCCATAAGGCATCTGGACTTCAACCAGCACTTCCGGGCGGTCAGAGGTGGGAAAAAATTGTGCGTTAACCATCCCCATGCCGAGCACGGCAAGCGTAAACAGGGCCACCACCGAACCGGCTACCAGCCATTTGCCTGCGATGACGCGGCCCAGAATATAACGGAAGCGGTTGTAATGGCGGGTGTTATAAATCGCGGTATGTCCTCCCGCCACCGTTTTGATCTCCGGCAGCATTTTCACGCCAAGATAAGGCGTAAAGACCACCGCGACTATCCACGAGGCGATCAGGGCGATACCGACAATCCAGAACATATTGCTGGTGTACTCACCGGCGGTAGATTGTGCAAAACCGTTGGGCATAAAGCCCACAGCGGTAACCAGCGTACCCGCCAGCATCGGTGCCGCCGTATGACTCCAGGCATAGGCAGAAGCTTTGATGCGGTCATAGCCTTCTTCCATTTTGACCACCATCATTTCAATCGCGATGATGGCGTCATCGACCAGCAAACCCAGGGCAAGGATCAGCGAACCCAGCGTGATGCGATCAAAATTCTTGCCGGACGCCTCCATCACAACAAACACAATAGCCAGCGTCAGTGGCACGGCTGCGGCGACCACCACACCAACCCGCCAGCCCATACTGACAAAGCAGACCACCATGACCACCAGCAGGGCAACAAAAAACTTGATCATGAATTCGTCTACGGCTGAACTGATGTTGATGGCCTGATCGGTGACCTTCGTCAGCGTCATACCCAGCGGCATGCCGTCATTCATTCTGGCCGTTTCCTCGTCCAGTGCCTTACCGAGATCAAGACCATTCCAGCCATCACGCATAACGACGCCTAACAACAGCGCCGGTTCGCCCTGATTACGCACGATAAAGGTCGCCGGATCTTCATAGCCTCGCTCCACAGTCGCGACATCTGCAAGGCGAAGTGTTCTGCCTCCGGCCACGACAGGCGTCTGGCGAATCTTCTCCAGGGTGTCGAAGGCGCCATCAAGACGGATAAAGATCTGGGGGCCGCTGGCATCTATCGAACCGGCAGGGGTCAGCACGTTCTGACTGTTCAGGGCAGAAAAGATATCCTGGGGGGAAATGCCGAGCGTGGCCAGCCTGTCATGAGAGAACGAGATAAAAATTCGCTCACTCTGCTCACCAATAATGTTGACCTTTTTAACGCCGGGCACATGCAGAAGCTGCTGGCGCAGGGATTCAGCATCCCTTGCCAGCAGACGCTGCGGCTCACCTTTGGCCTTAAGCGCAAATAAGGCAAAAGTCACATCAGAGAACTCGTCATTAACCATCGGTCCGATGACGCCCGCGGGCAGGCTGCTGGCTTCATCACCGACTTTCTTGCGCGCCTGATAAAACTCTTCCTGTACCTGTGAAGGCGGCGTGCTGTCCTGCAGTGACAGCATGGTAAACGCCAGACCCGGACGGGTATAGGTCTCACTGCGGTCGTACCACTTAAGCTCCTGCAGACGCTTCTCCAGCAGCTCAGCAACCTGATCCTGCATCTCCTGCGCTGTAGCACCCGGCCAGGCCGTGATAAGGGTCATCTGCTTGACGGTAAAAGGCGGGTCTTCCGCTCGCCCCAGTTCGAAGAACGACAGGATACCAGCGACAGTAATCAGAATGATCAGGAAGAGGGTAATCGAGCGCTCGCGCACAGCCAGCGCCGAGAGATTGAAACGTTCCTTGCTCATGGATGACTCCCCGCGCTGCGCTCGTTGCCTTGCGGTGCCGTGCGCACTTTTTCACCCTCATGCAGCAGGTGCGCGCCAAGCGCAACGACCTGCTCACCCGGCTTGAGGTTTCCGACAACGCCGGTATTGTCATCCCCAAGGTTGATCACCTGCACCGGTCGCCATGAGACAGTTGCGGGCTGACCTGAAATGCCCCAGACACCCGGCCCTTTACCCGGATCGTAGAGCGCGGCTAAAGGCACGTTCATGACCGAAGCTTTGCTGGCGTTTTCCGCGATGTTAAGCGTGACGGTCGAGCCGAGCGGTGCATTAGCCAGTGAACCTTCCAGGACATATCTCGCTTCAAAGGTTCGCGTCACCGGATCAGCGGCATCGGATAGCAGGCGCAGCCTGGCGGACACCTGTGTATCGCCGGAGCCATAAAGCGTAGCCTGAGCATCGCTGTCCGGCGCAGGCCTTAGCGTCTCCGGTAATTGCACAATGGCCTCGCGCTGACCGGCTCTGGCGAGGCGGATAACGGCCTGTCCGGCACTGACCACCTGACCCGGTTCTGCCAGCGTATCCACGACAACGCCATCGGCGTCGGCCAGCAGCACCGCATAACCCGTTGCATTCTGCGCGACGCTGGCCTGGGCCTGTGCGGCTCTGAGATCGGCTCTGGATGTATCGGCGGCGGCCTTTATCTGGTCGTAGGCTGATGCCGACACGGCACCCGCCGCGACAAGGCCGCGATAGCGCGCTTCATCCTGCGTGGCTTGCTTAGCCCGTGCCCGCGCGGCCTCCACAACCTGTTGCTGAGCCTGAGACTGCAGTGTCAGGTCAATCGGATCCAGGCGCATCAGCGGCTGACCGCGTTTAACCGTCTGACCGGTATCCACCAGACGTTCAAGGATTTTGCCCTGTACTCTGAAACTGAGATCGCTTTGAATCCGGGCGACCACAACGCCAGTAAAGGCGTGGGTGCGATCTCTCGCGCTTACCACGGTTGCGGTCCGCACCAGAGGAAACTGGGTTCGGGGATCGTCGCGGGTGGAAGGTTCACCGCAGGCCACCAGGGCCAGCGGCAACACGTAAACAGCAAGGGTGGCGGATTTAAGCCTGAGCATGAGTTCCCTTAAAGCAGTAACAGGATAGTTTGCGCATTCTCATTCCTGTGACCAAATAAGTCAATGGTCACAAATGGCTGAATTTTCGTCATGAAGAGGTAAAGGCATGTCATCGAGCAGAGATCGTTAAAAAGGGTTATGGCAGCTGAATAGGGGTGATATCAGGGGATGAGGCAAAGAGTGCGGTACCCGGAGACGTTTAGTCTCCGGGTAAGGACGCAACGTACATTTGTGAATGCTTTCGAGATCGGCATAGTTTGCCCCCTTAACGTCGGTGACCCCGATTGACAGGAAGTGACCATTATATGATTGGGTCACAGATCGTGAGTAATGTCAGGCAGATCGATGTTGCTCCAGCTTACGCGGGAAGCGACGTCTGAATAGCTATTAACGCGCACCTGTCACTCTGTAAGGACAGCCCATCACCACCGAACTGGCTGCCTGCCGTTTTTAATTAAGCCACATCCGTAAAACCTGCAATATGTGAATGAATAGTAAATTTCTTTGCCAGCGGATATAACATATTGATAACCCCGCATCGCAGAGGAAAATATGGCGCTTTCACACGAGTTAATCCTGATCTTTACGACCTATTTTGTCGCTACGGCCAGCCCCGGACCGAGCAATATGGCGATAATGGGGACAGCGATGAAAAAGGGCAGAGGTGCCGCGCTGGCGCTGGCTGCGGGTGTCGTGAGTGGATCGATGATCTGGGCGCTGCTGGCAGCCTGCGGTGTGCTGACCGTGCTGACAACCTTTGCTCAACTGCTGATTGCGTTAAAAATTGGCGGCGGAATATATCTGCTCTGGCTGGCGTTTAAAGCCGGTAAATCTGCGTTGCGCCGCACGGAAGCCGGTGAATTTAAAACCAGCGATACCCGGGTCGCTTATGGCAGCCTGTTCCGTCAGGGTATCCTGATGCATATCGGCAACCCCAAAGCGATTCTGACCTGGGTGGCGATTATGTCATTTGCCCTTAAACCTGATGCGGTCGCCTCGACGTTACCGATGATCATCTGCGGCTGTGCGGCGATCTGTATGGTTGTGTTCGGTGGCTATGCTTTGCTGTTCTCGACAGCTGTAATGAGCGCTTTTTACCGCCGCATTCGTCGCGGGCTGGATGCGCTGTTAGCCTGTTGCTTTACGCTGGCAGGATTGAAACTGGTCTTCAGCCACAACTAATCCAACAGGTTATCGCACTGACTTTTGCGTTAGCTGTGGTTCTGCCGTTCCAAACAGGTTGCGCGACCGGCCTTATATCTGGCTTCCAATCGGCTTACTGAATGCCCCTGTCGCGATGCAATGCACAGGGTCTTATTGTACCGATGGCGCCATGCCGTGGGACCATACCCGTTCAGAGACTAATCATGCGGGGCCAGTAGCGTCGCTGAATGCATTGCTGACGAGCTTAAAGGTTGTTGATTAATCACAGCGGTGTGGATACCAGGTTAAGTTTGGATTGCATCTTTTCGCTGAGTTTCCAGATTCATGCAATAAGAGATTTACTCATATTAATCCCCGTAACCCCAAAACCGCAGACCTCATAGATATGACGTGCCCGAGCGTTATCACCGGCAACACGAAGCCTGATTTGTTCAAAACCTTTATTGCGTAAGTTCTGTTCTAACGCGTGCAGGGTTTGTTTACCGAGTCCGTTACCCTGGTATTTTTTGAATATATGAAAATCGTAAATGAAGACTGCACGCGTCGCTGTATCGGGTTTGTACCAGAGATAGCCGACATGTTTGTTCGTATTTTCTGAATCAGTAATCAGATTAAATAGCCTGTGTCCGGGCGTTTTAACACCCTTAAAGAGAAGCTGAGCTATTTCCTGTTCTGCTCTGGCCAGCGCAGCGTCTGGCGAAAGCCCATAATTTGAGCGGATTTCATCGACGTAATCGGGAATAAAATATTTAAGATAGTTGGGGTAGTCATCATCTTGCATTGTACTGAATGAGATCATCCTTTCCTCCGGATTTAAAAAGGCCGCAGAAAGAGGTGTTTACTCATTCAGCAAGCCTGAAAATTGCCTGTATTTTTATAGCGATGGAGTAATTTTTGGCGGATTCGTCAATATATCAACGCCAGTTTTAAACGTCAGCTTACAGTAAATGCCCTCATGTTGATCGAATAACCGCAGCGCCGGGATATATCGCCATGATCGTTAATATGCATCACTCCCTCTCACAAACAGCCTCAACCGTATCCGGTAATATCAGCGCGGTAAAGATTTGTTACATCCTGCCGATTAATTACTCAATCAATCAAACCGTAGAGGGCATTATGGTACTAATCAATGGACTTACAGACGGTGTGGCAAATAGCTATGTCGCTTCCGGCGCAATCAAACCATCTTCAGGCGTCAAAACCGAGTCTATTACCGGTAAAACGCTTCCCGACACTGTAGTTATCATCTCTCAGGAGGCAAGAGACCGCCTGATGCAGGTCGTTGCTGAACCTGTCTCCGCTGAACAGCAGGATAAAACCCTGAACGATTTGCTGGCAAGCCGATCAGCTCATCAGGGACCCACGTTTAATCTCGGTTATGCGCTTTTCAACGATCCCTATACAAACTGGGATGCAAGAACATTCCGTCCGCTACTGGATATGACGACAGATAACACCCAGGCCAGTATGGATGAATTTGCGGGCGCACTTCATCAGGTGCTCGCTGAAGGTCAGGTGGGGCAAAATCAATACGATAACAGCGATACCTCTGAAGCGATGGCAATAACGTTGACGCAGGTAAAGCTGCACAAACTGATTGAGAAATATGTGCCGGATGACAAGCGGGAGCAGGCGACGGGCATTGTTGATGAGATGATTGACGGTAAAGTGGCATTCCGTGAAGAGCGGACGCTGCTGGGGGCACAGCAGATGCTGGATATCGCGCACCAATATGGCACCCGTGAAATCGTGGCGGATGCACGTGATTATCTTAACCAGGTAAAAAGCGGCACCGCGCGGCCACAGAATGAGCTGGCCAGAATGTTCGAAGCGACAAAATCGGGCAATGACATGAACGCCATCTTCAGCGTGTTTGCCGATGTGATTCGTTACACGCCGAATCCCGGCAACAAAGCACAACCCTCAATCGATGACGCCCTTAAACAGCTGGAAGTTTATCGCCAGCAGTGGCAGACCTTCACTGATAAATACATAGCTTAAACAGTGATGATCCTGCGGCTGGCGGCTTTCTTGTGGCAATAAAGGCCAGCCTGAGAGCCGCGTCTGCAGGATTGCTACCATGGGGCTGTTTAGTCAGATAAGGCACTCTGATAAACCCGGCTTAAAACAAAAAGCACTCATTACATATTTACAAATTTAAATGTGTAAATATAATGGCACCTCTTACATATCAGAGGAATTTTTGTCATGCCGTCACTGTTTACCCCCCTGAACCTGGGCGATCTCACGCTTCGTAACCGCATTGTATTGCCGCCGCTGACGCGTTGCCGCAGTGAGCAGCCGGGCAATATTCCTGGCGAGTTGATGGTGGAGTATTACCGTCAGCGTGCCAGCGCGGGACTGATGATCACCGAAGGCACCCAGATTGAACCTCGCGGGCAGGGTTATGCATGGACGCCGGGGATCCACAGCGACGCCCAGATCGCGGGCTGGAAAAAGGTCACAGAGGCGGTACATCAGGAAGGCGCTACGATTTTTTGCCAGCTCTGGCACGTTGGTCGCGTCTCTCACAATGAACTTCAGCCGGGTAAACAGCCACCGGTCGCCCCTTCAGCCATCGCCGCCGATAACGTCCGGGTGTTTATCGAAACCGGACCCGGTGCGGGGATATTAACTGCACCCAGCGAACCACGGACACTGACCAACGCGGACGTAAAAGAGATCGTGGCGCTTTACCGACGTGCGGCAGAAAATGCAAAAGAGGCTGGTTTTGACGGTGTGGAACTGCATTCTGCCAACGGTTATCTGATTAACCAGTTTATTTCGGAGCACACTAACTTCCGCACGGATGAATATGGCGGCTCAGCAGAGAATCGTCTGCGCTTCCTGCGTGAAGTGGTAGAGGCGGTCAGCGCGGTATTTGGCAGCCACCGTGTTGGCGTGCGGTTTGCGCCATTGTTTTCAAGTACCGAAGAAGAGCGAGTCTATCTTGGCCTGGTTGAAAGCGATCCCCATGCGACCTATATCCGCGCCGCGCAGCTGCTGAATGAGCTGGAAGTGGGCTATCTCTCTATTGCCGAAGCGGACTGGGATAATAGCCCGGATATGCCAGAGCGTTTCCGGGTTGCGCTGCGGGAAACATTCCGTTCTCCGATCATCTATTCTGGTCGCTACACGGCGGAAAAAGCACAGCGTATGCTGGATAAAGGCTGGGGCGATCTGGCGGGTTTTGGCCGCTCGTTTATTGCGAATCCCGATTTGCCGGCACGCATTAAAGCAGGTTCTCCGCTGAATCCCGTCGATCACGCTTCCCTGTATGGCGGCACTGAGAAAGGCTATACTGACTATCCTGTTTTTCAATCCTGATCTTATGTGAGGCGGCATGTCCCCCGAAAATGCCCTGAAGTTGCTGTCCAACCCGACCCGGGTGGCAGTGCTGAAGTGGCTTAAAAATCCTGACGAAGCGTTTGCGGGCTATTCGCAGCTCTATCCCTTCGCTCAGTATGGCGTCTGTGCCACCCTCATCCAGGACAAGGCGGGCTTATCACAGCCCGCTACTTCGTTATGTCTGAAAGCCCTGCACAATGCGGGACTGGTCGAAGCCAGCAAAGTCGGGAAGTGGACCTATTATCGCCGCGCTGAACCGCGTATTCGTGAAATAACCGACGTGGTGACGCAAGCGCTGCAGGCGCTTTAAATGCTTCGGCGTTCGGGATAATGTAGATTCCAGTGCCCCCTCTTCCGGAGGTGACACTTTCCGTATTTTTTAACGCAGGATCAAAAATGTTTATGTCAGTTCTGACTTTCACAACCGTCAACACCACCGCGCTCAGCGGCGGCGTGGGCGACTTTGTGACGGGCACCTGACACAACAGATTCCCACTCCCCGCCGAACCGGACGGGGACCTGTTCTCCGTTCTTAAAATTGAATGGAGCAGGTCATGATGACATCTGAAAGTGCACTCTTAATCATCGATATGCAGCAGGGCCTTTTTCGTGGTCCGGCAGCGCCTTTTGCCGCAGACAGCATGCTTTCTGCTATTACGCTGCTCATTACCAAAGCACGCCAGTCTGACGTGCCCATCTTTTTTGTACGTCATGTCGGCCCTGATGACTCCCCTTTCAGCGAGCAAAGCCCGCTGACCCGCCTGATACCGGAATTGCAGGTTAACCCTCAGTCAGATGTCGTCTTCACAAAAAGATATCCCAGCTGTTTCAGAGAGACCGGCCTGCAACTTCAGCTTAAGCAAAGAGGCGTCAAACAACTGGTGATTGCCGGAATGAAAACCGAGTTCTGTGTAGATACCACCTGTCGGGCCGCCCCGGAGTTGGGTTTTAACGTTGTGCTGATTTCCGATGCGCATACCACCGTCGATAATTCGCACCTCTCTGCGGAAAAGATTATTGGGCATCACAATCAGACGCTGGCAGGACCCTTTGTGACGTTGGCAAGTGCCGCTGACTGGTCGTCTGGTTCTGCCCGTTGATCCCGACATTCTGGTTTTGCACCCTGCACGCGGCTTGACGAAGCTGCCCGCTTAACTTACAACTAAAGCCGTCAGGGGAGTCTCGCCAGAGAGACTGAGAGGCTAATAGCGCAGCGCGCGGCTTAGCGACCCTTAGAACCTGACCCAGTTGATACTGGCGTAGGAAGACGGGTATCGCATCCGATACTTGCCGCAGGCGCGTGTTCGCGACGCCTTTGCCTATTCCCTCTGTATCACGGGTCTTCGTTAACCGATAACGAGGCCAAAGTGAAACATCTCATTCTTAATCACTCTCTTCCTCTCCGGTGGGCACCATGAGCCGCTGGTCGGTGCTGGGCAGCGGCGTTGCCGGGCTGTGTGTCGCCACGCTACTGCTGGAACGGGGAGAAGCCGTTGAAGTCATTACGCAGCCTGACTGTCGCGCCGCCTCACACTGGGCGGGGGGCATGCTTGCGCCCTGGTGCGAAGCAGAAAGCGCGCCACACCAGGTCATCGAATGGGGCCAGCACGCTGCCGGATGGTGGGCGAAACGCGTCGACGGCGTGGAGCAGCAAGGCACGCTGGTGGTTGCGCCGCCGCGAGACAGTCGTGAACTGACGCGCTTCGCCAGCATGACGGAGCAGCATCGGTGGGTCGCGCCCGGTGACATCGAACCGGCGCTGGAAAATCGCTTTGCCCGTGGCCTGTTCTTTGCTGCAGAGGCGCATCTTGATCCGCGCCGCGCACTGCAGCAACTGCGCGTCACACTGCAGGAAGCTGGCGTACCCTTTCACAGCGGCAAACCCGGCGGCAAAATCATCGACTGCCGCGGCATCCATGCTCTTAATCAGCAGCCCGCTCTGCGCGCCGTGCGGGGCGAAATGCTGATCCTGCACACGCATGACGTTCAGCTCTCCCGTCCGGTCCGTCTGCTGCATCCGCGCTTTCCCTGCTATCTGGTGCCGCGTGCCGGAGGCCACTTCATGCTCGGCGCCACCATGGTTGAAAGTCACGACAGCAGCCCGATCAGCGCCAGGGCGATGATGGAGCTGCTGAGCGCGGCTTACAGCCTGCATCCGGCGCTGGCTGAAGCGCGGATTGTGGAAAGCGCCACCGGTCTGCGTCCCGCCTACCGCCAGAACCTGCCGGAAGTCCGCTATGAAAATGGGCGCTTCTCGTTAAACGGGCTGTACCGCCACGGCTTTTTACTGGCCCCGATCATGGCTGAAAAACTCATGCAGCAACTTACTCAGGAGATGACTCATGCGAGTTCAACTTAATGGACGCACGATTGAAACCAGCGCAATAACGCTGGCGGAACTTATGGCGGAGCAGCAGATCGACCCGCGCACCGTCGCCACCGCACTGAACGGTGAGTTTGTGCCGCGCAGTCGTTATGCCAGCCAGCAGCTTGAAGCGGGCAGCCAGCTGGAAATCCTGTCTCCGATGCAGGGAGGTTAACCATGTTTTATCAATTTACTCCGCAATCCCGTTTTTTGCTTGGCACCGCCGGATATCCGTCACCCGACATTCTGCATCAGGCTATCGATGCATCAGGTGCGGAGATAATTACCGTCAGCCTGCGTCGTGAAGGCAGCGAAGGCGGTGCCTTTCGCACGCTGTTGCAGCAGCTCAACAAACGGATTCTGCCGAATACCGCGGGCTGTCATACGGTGAAAGAGGCGGTGACGACGGCGCAGATGGCGCGTGAACTGTTCGACACGCCGTGGATCAAGCTGGAAGTGATTGGGCATGCCGACACGCTGCAGCCCGATCCCTTTGCGCTGGTTGAAGCGGCCCGGATCCTCTGCGCTGATGGCTTCCAGGTCTTTCCCTACACCACCGAAGATCTGATTGTCGGCGAGAAACTGCTGGAAGCGGGTTGTGAAGTGCTGATGCCCTGGGGCGCACCGATTGGTTCCGGTCAGGGGCTGCGCAATATTGAAGGGCTGCGCGCCATGCGGGCGTGGTTTAAAGATGTGCCGCTGATAATTGATGCGGGCATCGGTGCGCCAGGCCAGGCGGCGCAGGCGATGGAGTTGGGTTTTGATGGCGTGCTGCTAAACACGGCGGTGGCAAAAGCGCGCGATCCGGTGCGGATGGCGGGTGCCTTTGCCGCCGCGATCCACGGCGGGCATGAGGCGTTTCAGGCGGGATTGATGGAGCAGCGCGACATGGCGTCAGCTTCAACCCCCATTTTTGGTCTGGCACAGTTCTGAGGAGCAGCAATGGATCGTTATCAGCGACAGACCATGTTGCCGGAGATCGGTGAAGCGGGGCAACAGCGCCTGAGCAGGGCAAGCGTGCTGGTGGTGGGCGCGGGCGGACTCAGCGCGACTCTTTTGCCGTTACTGGCTGGCGCGGGCGTGGGGTTTATTCGGCTTTACGATGGCGATCGGGTTGAGCTGCACAACCTTCACCGGCAGACGCTGTTTGGCGTCGGGGATGTGGGCCAGCCCAAAGCAATCTGTGCGCAGCGCGCCATGGCACAGCGAAATCCTGACTGCCACGTTGAGGCGCATCCTCAGATGTTGAGCGCCAGTCAGCTGCCGCAGGCGCTGGAGGGGATCGATCTGGTGGTGGATGCGGCGGATAACTTCGCCATCACCTATCAACTCTCCGACGCCTGCTCTTCGCGTGGTCTGCCGCTGATCTGCGCCTCGGTACTGGGCCGTAAAGGTTACGTCGGTGGATTCTGCGGCGGTGCGCCCGGTTATCGTGCGCTGTTTCCTCAGTTGCCGATGGCTTCGGGTAACTGCAACACAGCTGGCGTAATGGGGCCTGCGGTGGCGACGCTGGGCGCGATGCAGGCGCAGATGGTGCTGAGCGTATTGCTGAAACTGACGCCGTCGCCGCTCGGCTGCATGATCCTCTGCGACTTTGTGGACTGGCACGTCAGGCAATTCCGCTTTGATGACGCGCCTGAACCCGACGTGCCGGGCATCCCGTTTATCGATAAGCCAATGCTCAGTGAGGACGATTGCATTGTGGAACTGCGCAGTCCCGAAGAAGCGCCGGTCAGTGTGGCCGAACGGGTGCTACGCATTCTGCCGCAGCAGATAGCGGCCTGGCAGCCGCCGTCCGATCGGCGCGTGGTGCTGGTGTGTGCCAGCGGAATGCGTGCAGCTCAGGCAGCAGAGAACCTTGCCGCACGGGGGATCACGCGGATGGCGCTGATGGCGGCAAACACACTGTAGCCTGCCGGTTTACACAACTTCGACCAGCTGGAAAGTCTCGAAAATCAGCTCCATTTCCTTATGGAAATAGCCTTCACGTTCGAAGTAGCGCTGATGCTCCTGCCGCCAGTGGTCGAGGCTGAGATCGCCTTCACCCTCCAGCATCGCCATCTCTGGCGTGACGCGGTCAAAACGCGTCAGGAACAGTCCGGTGGTGCGGATCACGCAGACGGGCTGCTTTTCGCCGTTCAGCACAATGCTGTAACCACCTGGCTGCGGCAGTGCTTCCTGCTCCTGCCAGCTGCCTAACGAACCACAGGTGGCGACCTTCTTTCCGGCAATAATCAGCGTCGCCAGCTCGCTGGCTAATTCCGGTGAGTCACCGAATGCATCTGTGAATGCACCGGGATATTTGTCCTGCAGTTGTTCCAGCGTCATCGACATCCGAAAATCCTCAATATAATAAGCGCCTGACCGGCATAAATGCAGGTCAGCGTCGCCGTTAAGATGATGGTGCAGCGGTGTAAATGCTGCTGATAGCGCTACAGCTTACCCGGCCTGCTCATGGGAAAACAGGCTTAATTTTCAGAAGATTGGGTTTGCGTGCGTGCGGGATTGCAGAGGAGAGATACAGTCTGGCGCGGCCAGCTATAGCCGCGCACAAAAACTAACGCATCAGGAAGCTCGCCCAGTGTTCAATGTCGTCACCGCTGCTGATGTCGGGTTGCACCAGACCGTTCACCATAAAGGTGGGTGAAACATGGATACCATTCTGGCGGGCATATTTGCAGTGCCATTTAATCGCATTCTGCAGATCGGGCTGATCAAATGCGGCGCTGGCATCCACGCCGCTGTACTCTTTCAGGCGGGCCAGAATCTGGTTCGGCGTCGCATCCCGATTCGGGCCGGTACAGTGGTCGGTAAACTCAAACTCTTCGCGATGATCGGCGACGGCCTGCATCACCGCCTTCGCCGCCTCTTTACTGTCGCTGGCGGCGGCAAGGATATAGCGCACAATCACACCGGAGTAGAGGTGCCACGGCTGTGATTGCAGACGAATCTTCAGGGTCATCTTCTCTTCACCCACGTGCGCCAGTAACGCGTCGAATTTATTGAACGCGCGTACCGAAAAAGGGCAGGTGGGTTCCAGAAAGACTTCAAAGATTGCGGGACCGTGGCCCCAGGCCAGGACATCAGCATGCTGACTCATCGAAAACTCCTTAAAGATAAACAGAACCGGAAGTGTCCTTAACCTGGCAAATCCGCATCACATCAGCCAGTTAAGAATCAGCCGTAATTGTTACAAAAAACAGCAATCAGCGGCTGACCCGCGCGTAACAGGCGACAGCCAGGGCCATTAATCGTTAGAATTATCGGCTTTGGCATTCTCAACAGCTTGCCCTGCATCGTCACTTGCGAGCAGCTATAGTTATCTGCAGAATTTGCTCGCCCGAATGACAAAGCTATTTCTGCTTTTTACCTGCTGATCGTCTGCCCGGGGCCGATAAGCGTTAGAAGAGGTTAATTTTGTATAACGATCTTACCTGGAAAATTCTCCATCGCGTCATCAACAAGACGATCTCTGACATGCTGGATGAGCAGCAGAGTATTGACGTGTTATCACTCCGCGCACGGCTGCATGAGCTGGCTGAAAAAGAGGAGGATGAGGTCATGGTGCTCTGTTACTGGCAGGCGAGTAAGATTCTGCTTCGACTCCCCACCACCGTGACAGCCAGTCAGTTGATGGTTGCCGCCCGTCACGCTTTTCGCACGCCGATGGATCATGATCGGCTTTAAGTTCTCCTGACCGGCGACGGGCGAGCCAGACATTCATCCCAGATTATTTTCGGAGCAGGGATCTGAGCCTCGTAATGATCATGGCGGGCAACTATTCAGGACGTCCATCCATGACTTTATTGCGATTAATCTCTAAATATATTCTCATTCTGGAATCTGAATTTATTCAATGTAAATACAATGCGCTACAGAAGTGAATATACTATCCGATGTGTGCAGTAAAAAGGTCCGTTAATACTTTTCTTAAATTGTCACAGGTTGATCCAGAACAATAAAAGAGGTCGTTATATTGCCTGAAGGGACAATGAAATCGTCTGTTTATCTTTTATATAGTTATGCGCCATTAATATGCTGGCAACATAATAAACTCCTGGTTGTTATGTTGGCGCATTTAATAAATGCATATCTATCCATCAGGTGGCTGACCTCAGCCACTTTGCATGTATTGAAAAGAGACAGGTTTGATGAATATCAGAAAACGTATTCTGCCAGTGGCACTGGCTGGCCTTATGATTTCCGGATCGGCATTAGCAACAGCAACTGATGGCCCATCACCGATGAATACAAATCCGGGAGCGTCAGCCGGCACTCAGGGTGCAGGTGGCGAAGTGAAATTTACCGGTGAAATTACCGATGTTTCCTGTGACGTTTCAACTGCCAGTAAAAATCAGAGCATTGATTTAGGTAAGTGGGCGAAATCGTATTTCGAAAGCCGCAGCGAAACTACCGAAACGCCTTTCACTATTTCAGTCAAAGACTGCCCGGCATCGGTCACTAAAGTGGCCGTGCTGTTTGATGGCGATAAAGATAGCGGTGACAATACGCTGCTGAAAGTGACTGACGGTGGCGCAACTGGCGTGGGCATCAAACTCTACGAAGCTGACCGCAGCACACCGATTGCTATCGGTGCCATTTCCAAAGCGGTCGACGTGGTTAAGGCTTCAGAGGGGGGATCTGCCGACCTGAATTTCTTTGCCGATTATAAAAGTGATGGTGCTGAAATTGCAGTCGGTCCTGCCAACTCAGTTTCAAATTTTGTGATGGTTTATAACTGATTAAAAGCAGGGGCAACCCTGCTTCCCTCTCAAATATCAACGGCGTAAATGACTATGTTTAAAGTAATAAGAATTATTTCGCTTTTCTCTGCGTGTATGCTGAGCATGGCTGCTCATGCAGGTGTTGTGATGGGAGGGACGCGTATTATTTTTGCAGAGGGAAAAAAGGAGGCCACGCTTTCCGTTACTAATCAGGATAAAAATATTCCCTACCTGATTGAATCATGGATCGAGAATTATCATTCAGACAATCCGGCTCGGGTGCCTTTTATTGTTACGCCACCGCTGTTCCGTCTCGATGCGGGAAAAGAGAATCTGCTAAGAATAAATTATCTGGGAATGCCGCTGCCGAAAGATCGTGAATCCGTGTTCTGGCTGAATGTTAAATCTATTTCGCCTGCGCCACGCGATAAAAGTAATCAGCTGCAGGTTAATATCAAATCGAAATTTAAGCTTTTTTACCGGCCTAAGGGCCTGGCGGGAAATCCGGCTGACGCATGGCAACAACTCTCGTTTCGCCATGAAGGCAGGCAGCTGATTGCGCATAACCCAACCCCTTACTTTGTCTCTTTTTATTCGCTCAGCGTTAATCATCACACCATTCAGGACCCAGGCATGATTGGTCCGGGTGAGGATCGTCAGTGGACCGTCGCCGATTCCGGCGCAGTGACCTGGTCTGCGATTAACGACTACGGCGGCATCACCGAACAACGTACGCGCTAACTGTTTTTTTGATTTGAACCCGGGGCACTAACAGTGAAAGTCACTCCACAGGCTGAGACAGGCAAGAAAAGGCACGCGAAATCGTTTTATGCCTCTCCCTGGCTTGCAGGCGTTCCGGGTCTGATGCTGCTCATGTTCTGCCCGCTGCGTGGTGCCCGCGCGGATGACTACTTTAATCCTGCGGCGCTGGAATTTTCATCTGATCAGCATAACGCCGCCGATCTTCACTATTTCGCCCGTGAAGGCGGCCAGCAACCGGGTACCTATCATGTGACGCTGTTGCTCAACAACCGGGTGATTGATAGCCGCGATGTGACTTTTGTGCAGGGCAGAAACGGGCTGGTTCCGCAACTGACGGTTGCAGAGCTTTCCGCAATGGGCGTCAACGTTGATGGCTTTTCCGCATTCAGCCGTTTAAAGAACGGTGAGAAGATTGACGAGTTGAGTAATTTCATACCCGATGCTGCGGCCGACTTTGATTTCGCGCATCAGCAGTTAAATCTTTCCATTCCCCAGATCGCCCTGAAAATAAAAGATCGCGATTATGTCGATCCTTCGCGCTGGGATGAGGGCGTATCGGCTGCTTTTGTAAACTACAACCTCACCGGAAGCAGCAGCCGTAATGAGAGCGACCGCTGGAATTCAACGCTGCTCAGCCTGCGCAGTGGAGCCAATTTTGGCGCATGGCGACTGCGTAACACCGCCACCTGGCGTTACGACCTGGTCAGCCACTGGCAATCCCAGACCACTTATCTGGAGCGGGATCTTAAGACATTGAAAAGCCAGTTTCGGGTCGGGGATACTTATACCTCTGGCGACGTTTTTGACAGCGTACAGTTTCGCGGTGTGCAGATCATGTCTGATGACACCATGCTCCCGGAAAGTCAGCGTGGCTTTGCCCCGGTGATCCACGGCATCGCCCACAGCAATGCGCGAGTCACGGTGAGTCAGCATGGCTATGTGATTTATGAAACCGTGGTTGCACCGGGCGCATTCGAAATCAAAGATCTCTATCCCACCGCACAGAGCGGTGACCTCGACATCACTATCCATGAAAGCGATGGCTCGGTACGCACCTTCACTCAACCTTACTCTGCAGTGCCTTACATGCTGCGTCAGGGCCATCTGAAATACAGTGTCAGTGGTGGTCGTTACCATTATTCAGACAGTAACAATCTGCGTTCACCTGAGTTTGTGCAGTCCACGCTGTTTTACGGACTGCCGCATGACTTTACCGCCTTTGGTGGTGTTCAGATGGCGCAGAATTATCACGCTGTGGCGATCGGTCTGGGTAAAAGTCTGGGCGATTTTGGCTCGCTGGGAACCGATGTGACCGTAGCAAAAACCCGTTTACCGGAGGGCCAGAGCAGCAGTGGTCAGTCAGTCCGCGCGCAGTATCAGAAAAATTTCGCCTCCACGAATACCACCTTCAGCATGGCAAGCTATCGATACTCCTCCAGCGGCTTCTATGCCTTCAGCGAAGCCAACGCGATGACCAGTCCGGCAAGCTACGTGGCTAACAAGCGCAGTCGCTCGGAGATTTCGATCTCGCAGGGTATCGGCGACTATGGCAGCCTTAGCGCTTCTGCCTATGTGCAGCGCTACTGGCGTTCAGATAGTGAAGATCGCACCTTGCATCTGGGCTTTTACAGCAACTACAAAGCCATTTCCTGGGGCGTTGCCTGGTTTTACACCGACTCGACCAGCGCCCGTAAGGCTGACCGCGCAGTTTCCCTTAATGTCTCTGTTCCCTTCAGCGCGCTGCTGCCAGACAGCTCCGTCAGCTACAGCATGAACTCCAGCAACGATGGGGATGTCTCGCAGCAGGTCAGCCTGTCGGGCAGCGCGTTGCAGGACAACAACCTGCACTACAACCTGCAACAGGGCTATGACAGCCAGGGACAAAATCTGAACAGCAACGGCTCACTGGACTATCGCGGCAGTCGCGGCAGCGTCAGTGCCGGGGTCAGTCATGATCGCCACAGCACTCAGTTCAGCTATGGTCTTTCAGGCGGCATCGTCGCGCATGCACACGGCATTACGCTGAGCCAGCCGCTGGGCGATACCTTCGCGATCGTTCGTGTGCCCGATACGGCTGATGTGGGTATTCAGAGCAGCAGCAATGTGGTCACCGATGGTCGCGGCTATGCGATTGTGCCTTCTCTCTCGCCCTACCATGAAAATGCTATCGAACTGGCAACTGACACGCTGCCTGACAACGTTGATGTGGAACTGGATGGGCAAACGGCCATCCCGACCCGCGGAGCGATTGTGATGGCCGACTACGCCACCCATGTGGGTAACCGGGTGCTGTTCACGCTGACCTGGCAGGATGCCTTCCCGCCATTTGGCGCGGCAGGTCAAATTGCGCGTGCCGCAGAGGGTAAAGAGGGCAGTACGAGCGGCATCGTCGCTGAAAAAGGCGAACTTTATATGAGTGGTGTACCCGCTCAGGGTGTCATTGAGGTGAAATGGCAGGAAGAGGGGGTGGAGAAAAGCTGCCGCGCGCCGTTCCGCCTGCCTGCCGCCAGCGGCACGAACCCGGTCAGACTGTTCTCGGCGGTTTGCCAGTAATTCACAGGAATTTAAGATGAAATCAGTTCTGCGTTTAGTGAAAGGGGTCATGCTGATTATCCCGACATTGTGTGCTTTACCTGCACTGGGGCAGGAGTCCTGTCAGGGCGTCAGCCAGGTGGTCGTTCAGGTGCATAACGTCAACTATGTGCCGGGCGCAGCTGATGGCACACCCATTTCTGCGCAGATGCCGCTGCAGAATACCAATGCCTTTACCTGTAATAAAAACAGTGGCGAGCAGGGCTATAACTACAAAGATATGGGATTTGAGATCAATGCTGAAGAGTCCGGCTTGCAGACCAATATTGCGGGCGGTCACAATACCCCGATATACCGAGTTCCAGGGGTTGAGAGCATCGGGTTCGCTATTGGTTTCAAGGAGCCGTCTTATTGCGGTGGCGGCTTCGCTGATACCACCGGTAAGGGCAAAACCAGCTCGATCTGTAACTCCCAGACCAGCCCACAGTTCAGTTCTGCCCACGATATAACCCTTCAGTCCTATGTGGTGTTCTATAAAATTCCCGGACAGCGCTCGCCGCTTAACCCTGGCGATCAACCCGCCTCTGTCGGTGAGGTGAACGTTGGCAATGCCAGCTTAACGGTCGGGGACAGCGCAGCCAGCAGCCAGCCAATCAATGACAAGCCGCAAATTTTCCTCTCCAGCTTTACCGTGCAGTATGGCAGCTGTTCTGTGGTCACCTCCCAGTCCGCCATTAATGTGGACATGGGAAAAGTGAGTAAGGCGGAATTCAGCGGTATTGGCAGCCGGGCAGGAAGCGAAAAAGGCTTTCAGATTCAGGTGATGTGTGAGCACAGCGCAGCCGTCAAAGTCGGCTTCTTTGGGATGGCTACATCAGGCGATAAAGATGCCATCAGCCTGACGCCGCAGAGCAACTCAGCGTCCGGCGTGGGCATTGCGCTGACCTATGGACCCGGTCTGCAGGTCCCGGAAGGTCAACGCGTACCGCTGAATGTTTCAACCGACCAACTGCCGGTGCTGACGACGGTCTCTTCTCCCAACCAGGCGGCGTCGATGGCGTTTAACGCACAATATATTCAGACTGACGGGCAGGTGATGGCGGGAAAAGCGGACGGCACAGTGACGTTCAATCTCGTTTATAATTAACAGGCACAGGCTGTGCATCACCGGCGAATGTCGCGTGATACTGGCTGTATGTGTTTCTGCCTGGAACATTGCGTCCACTCAGCATCGCTATACGGCCCGTCTCCTGCAGCAATCGTTAAAACCCGCTCACCCCAACCCGCGGTTTTCCCTAATCTCTGTTAAGATTATTCCTCTGCGCCACTTTGCAGGATGCATGTTCGGGAGAAACTATGTTGTGGATTTGGAATGCCCTGATTGTTCTGGTCACCGTTATCGGCATGGAGATAACGGCGGCGCTGGCGCACAAATATATTATGCACGGCTGGGGTTGGGGCTGGCATCTGTCACATCATGAACCACATAAGGGCTGGTTCGAGGTTAACGACCTCTATGCGTTGGTGTTCGCAGGCCTGTCGATTTTACTTATTTATCTGGGCAGCACGGGCATCTGGCCGTTGCAGTGGATTGGCGCAGGGATGACGCTCTATGGCCTGCTCTATTTTATCGTCCATGACGGTCTGGTCCATCAGCGCTGGCCATTCCGCTATGTGCCACGCAGGGGTTATCTGCGCCGGCTTTATATGGCACACCGCCTGCATCATGCCGTACGCGGCAAAGAGGACTGTGTTTCGTTTGGTTTTCTCTACGCGCCGCCGCTGTCAAAACTGCAGGCGACGCTCAGGGAACGTCACGGCGTTAAACGGGGCGCTGCCAGAGATAAGCCGGGCGCGGAGCAGAACGCGCCATCCGGGAAGTAACCGCCTGACCGGATGCCGCCACCAGCATGACCAGTTTCTCTGGCGTGCTGGTGGACTGACGTTGATCCCACGCCTGTGCACCCGCCTCAACCACTTTCATCCCAATCTTACGATAGACCTGTTTTGCTGTCGCAATGGCCCACGCTGAACGCAGTGGTAAACCGGGTAACCCAGCCGATGCCGATCGATAATAGGGCTCTGCCGTCTCCACCAGCCGGCGGGCAACGCGGCTGAGTGCCTGACGATTGCGCGGGTCGGCCAGCGTCTCACGTGTAAGCCCCTCTTCAGCCAGCCACTCTGCGGGCAGATAACAGCGTCCCGTTTCAGCATCTTCAACAATATCGCGGGCAATATTGGTCAGCTGAAACGCCAGACCGAGATCGCAGGCGCGATCCAGCGTCGCGTTATCGCGCACGCCCATAATCTGCGCCATCATCAGGCCCACCACGCCCGCCACGTGATAGCAGTAGCGCAGCGTATCATCCAGCGTCTGATATCGGGTCTCATGGACATCCATCGCAAAGCCTGCCAGGTGATCAAAAGCGTAAGCCGGCAGAATATCGTGCGCCATCGCCACCTCCTGAAAGGCGGCAAAGGCGGGCTCATGCATCTGCGATCCGGCGTAGGCCTGGCGGGTTTTCATCTCCAGCTGCGCCAGGCGCTGTTCGGCGGATTGCAGTGACGGCGTATCGTTGCTGAATCCCAGCACCTGATCGTCAATCACATCATCACAGTGACGACACCACGAGTAGAGCATCAGCACACTGCGTCGGGTTTTGGCATCAAACAGTTTCGATGCCGTGGCAAAGCTTTTCGAGCCCACTTCCATGGTTTCTACGGCATGATCGAGCAGTGACGGACTATTCAAGCCAGATCCTCCAGCATCAATCCTGCGGTGGCCTTGGCCGAACCAATTACACCTGGAATGCCCGCGCCAGGATGGGTGCCCGCGCCGACCAGATAGAGATTGTTAATGTCCTTATCGCGGTTATGGGGCCGGAACCAGGCGCTTTGCGTCAGAATCGGCTCGACCGAAAACGCCGAGCCCTGATACGCATTCAGTTCATCGCGAAAATCAAACGGCGTGAACATGCGGTGCGTCACCAGCTGGCTGCGCAGGCCCGGCATGTAGTGCTGTTCCAGATAATCAAAGATGCGATCGCGCAGGCGCGGACCTTCCACGGCCCAGTCGATATCGGCGGTGCCCAGGTGTGGCACCGGTGCCAGCACGTAATAACTGCCGCAGCCTTCGGGTGCCAGTGACGGATCGGTCACACAGGGCGCGTGAAGGTAAAGCGAGAAGTCCTCTGCGAGGGCATCTTTGTTAAAGATCTCATCAATCAATTCACGGTAGCGCGGGCCAAAGCAGACCGTGTGATGCGCGAGCTGATCGTGATGATGATTCAGGCCAAAATAGAGCACAAACAGCGAGTTGCTCATGCGCTTGTTCTGCAGGGATTTTCCCCTGGCCACCGCGGCGGGATGCTGACTCAGCAGTTCACGGTAGGTATGAACCACGTCAGCGTTAGAGGCAACCGCGCGGGTCGGGAATACCCGGCCATCTTTCAGGTGCACAGTGGTGATTTTATTTTCCTGCGTCTCCAGCCGGGCAACGCTGGCATTCAGCTCCACTTCGCCGCCCAGATCTTCAAACAGCTTCACCATGCCCTGCACCAGGGCGCCCGTGCCGCCACGCGGGAACCAGACGCCCCATTCACGTTCCAGCGCATGAATCAGGGTATAGATTGACGAGGTGGCAAACGGGTTTCCGCCTACCAGCAGCGAGTGGAAGGAAAACGCCTGACGCAGATGCTCATCTTCAATATAGCTCGCCACTTTGCTGTAGACGCTGCGCCATGCCTGCAGCTTTGCCAGCTGAGGCGCGGCACGCAGCATGTCGCGGAACGACAGAAACGGCACGGTGCCCAGCTTCAGATAGCCTTCCGCAAACACCGCACGGGAATAGGCCAGAAAGCGACGATAGCCTTCAACGTCGCGCGGATTAAATGCGCTGATCTGCGCCTCCAGCGCGGGCTGATCGTTGTCATAACTGAATACCTTGCCGGACTCCCAGCAGAGGCGATAAAACGGCTTCACCGGCAGGAGTTCGACATAGTCAGAAAGCTTTTTGCCTGCGAGGGTGAACAGCTCTTCAATAGCGCTGGGATCGGTAATCACCGTGGGGCCGGCATCAAAGGTAAAGCCCTGATCCTCGTAGACATAAGCGCGGCCGCCAGGCTTGTCACGCTGCTCCAGCAGTCGCGTAGGGATCCCTGACGCCTGAAGGCGAATGGCCAGCGCCAGACCACCAAAGCCTGCACCAATTACTGTCGTTCTGTTCATTGCATCGCCTGTTGACGGTGAGGAGTCATAATAGCCTGTAGCGCAGCCAGTACGGGAACCGGCGGCTTGCCGCTTAAGATGCGCAGCCGATCAGACACAGTGAGTTTTCCCGCATAAAAACGGGCAATCAGACCTTCGGGAAGGCCGTAAAAACGTTGCATAACCTGCCAGCGCTGGTCAGCCGGACCCGCCAGAAACAGCATCCGGTTCAGCATGCGGAAGAAGCGCTGCTGCTGCCAGGTGTGACCCGCAAACTGCTCAATGGTGGCGTGCAGGGTCTCAGAGGTGAACGACTGCATCTGCGCCAGCCGGTCAGCCAGTGCGACCGCCAGCGGCAGTGAGTAGCCGGTGGTGGGATGGAATAACCCGGCACGCAGACCGCTGCAGGGTAAATCGCGTTTCTGCCAGAAGGCGGCTACGTCGCCGGTAAGCGTAATCGGTAACGCGCCTTGCTCTTCGCGCAGCAATCGTTTTAACTGCCAGCCCTGCTGCGCGGCATAGTCGCGGATGTTCTGACGGGCGCGATCGCCTTCCAGCGTAGCGTTATCAATATAGTGGGTATCTTCAATCAGCAGCGTATCCGCTGAAAAGGGCAGGCTGTAGACAAAGCGATAGCCTGCCTGCTGATCCACCGTGGCGTCCATGATGATCGGTGCAGTCAGGCCGTGGGGCGCACTGAGCTGCCACTCCTGACCGACAAACGCCTGGAAGCCCATGCGCAGCGCGGTATCAGGCTGGTAACCCCGGCCATCGATTACTGCGTCCGTTTCCAGTACCCGGCCATCCGCCAGCGTGACCGAGCGTGAAGCAATGCTCGCCACGCGGGTGTTCAGCAGCAGATCCGGCGCAAACCGATCGCGGATGACCTGCGCGAAGCGCTCTGCGGTGACACAAAAATAGCCGCTGTTAAGGGAACGGTTTCGTTGCGGGAAACGCACCTCATAACCGGGCCAGTGATGAACCACCAGCGGGGCAATCCAGTGATGCTGCGTGTCGGTGAGATCGTCCGCATGAAACGACCAGGTATGATGCGCGCCCGGTTCACTTCCTGCATCAATCAGCAGAATGCGCAGTGACGGACGCTGCTGGCGTAAACGCAGGGCGCTTAAGCCATTAGCCAGCCCTGCGCCCACCAGAATCAGATCATACCGCGGCATAATCTCTCCTGGTGATGACCGGTTTGCGTGTCTGCATCGCCTGCTCGACGATATCCGCCGCCAACGTTGTGCCGCCCGCCTGACAGAGCGCAGTGCGCAGCGTTTTCATCTGCTGACTGTAGCTTTCATCAGCCAGCAGGGTCTGAAGCTGACGGGCCATTGAATGGCTGGTGGTGAAGCGTGACGCGCGACGTCCTATGCCGTGCCAGACCACTCTGGCCGCGACGCCCGGCTGATCAAAGGCCAGCGGAATCGCCAGCAGTGGCGTCAGATGGTTAACGGCATCCAGCACGGTATTCATGCCGCCGTGGGTAATCGCCAGATCGGCCTGCGCCAGTGCGGCAGCCTGATCGGCAAAATCGACCACCTGAACATGGCTGGACTGCGCCAGTTTTTCCGCCTGAAACGGTGACAGGCGACCGCAGTGCGCCAGCAATAACTGCGCGTCGATCTCCTGGCAGGCGCGAACGATGGTTTTAAACAGGCCGTAGCGATGTCCCTGCAGCGTGCCAAGTGATGCGAAAATGCGCGGTCTGTCGCCGTGCGGGAAGTAGCGTGGCTGCGACGCGGCAGGCGCTGTTACCGCTGCACGCAGCGGACCGACCGAATGAAAATGGTCGGGCAACGTCTGGCGGGGAAAATCGAGTTCCGGCATCAGCTGGCTGATTTGCGCCAGGGGTGAAAAGCAGTGATGCAGCTTTTCCCGTGGTGTTAATCCCATCGCATGGGCGTTGCGGGCGATAACGCGATCGTGACGGCGCATCAGCCAGTCATAGATCTTTTCACTGGCGCGATAGCGTTCGCGTGCCTGATCGGTGTTTGCATAGTCAAACGGCATCACGGCCAGCGGAAAATCGGGTTCACGGTTAAGTGGCAGCGCACAGGCCACAGAGACGTAGGGCAGGTTCAGAGACTCTGCTGCTAAAGCACCGGCTGGCTCCATCTGATCGACGATCACGCCATCAATCGCGAGCGTCTTCAGCACCACCGGCAGTTCACGGCAGAGCATCTCTGTGCTGCGGGCCATCTCATTGATTAACTTAAGCATCGATGGGCCAAGAGGATGCGCCGCCAGCTGCAGGGTGTGCGCCAGACTGCCTGCCGGATGCGAGGCGAGACCCAGCGGGAAAAAGCCGATCCGGCTGTCAGTCAGTAGTGCGCTGACATCCGTCTGCTGGAGAAAGGTAATCTGGTGTCCGCGTGCGATTAAGGCCTGGCTCAGATGCGTAAGCGCCTGCACATGGCTATAGAAGGGCGGTGCAATGACTGCGAAGTGACTCATGCAGCATCCTTAACTGACGGCAGCGAGTTTTTTCTCAAACCAGGCCTGAACAAAATGATGAGTGGCATAACCGTCCTGGCAGGCCGAAAGCAGATGCTCGCTGGCACAACGCAGGTGATCGCGCAGTCGCGTTTCAACCGCCTGAGGCCCCAGCAGATTGACCAGCGTCGATTTCCCGTCATCCTGATGGGCATCTTTGCCGGTATCCGCCATGCCGTCGGTGAGATCGTCCAGTAGCTGAAAGGCCTGACCGAGATTAAGCGAGAAGCGGTGCAGCTGTTCGCGCGCCTCTTTTGGCGTTTCCGCCACAATAGAGGCCATCTGCATAGAGGCGCAGAACAGGGTGCTGGTTTTGTAATGGTTGGTCATCAGAATCGCGTCGGCACTGCGTGGCTTGTCGCCTTCTGAAAGATCCTTGAACTGGCCCTGCACTAGCCCCTGCATGCCGACCGCGTGGGATAGCTCCGCGACCGCATCGGCTCTGGCGGCCGCCGTTAAGCCTTCAGCCATTGCTACCACGCCAAACGCCTTACTCAGCAGCGCCACTGCGGCCAGAATCGCGACATGTTCACCATACTGGCAGTGAATGGTTGGTCGTCCGCGACGCAGCTGCGCATCATCCATGCAGGGCATGTCATCCAGAATCAGGGAGGCGGCGTGCACCATCTCAACCGCGCAGGCGAGATCCAGCAGCCCGGCAGGGGTGGCGCTACAGCCGAGATCGCGCGCGGCCAGCAGCAGCAGCAGCGGGCGAATACGCTTTCCCGGTGCCAGCGCACCCTCGCGCATTGCCGCGCCGACTAAGTCACGTTCACTCTCAACCGGTAAAAGCTGATCAAGCCGTTGCTCAATGTCGTTCAACAGGCTGGCTGCATCACTGTGGCTGAAATTGACGTGTTGTTCTGCACAGACCGTCATCATGGCTGTCCTTATCTACAGAGGAAGTCACAGCAGGTCGAAATGATTCGATGCCATCTTCAATAATCGTCCCCGACTGCCACAGCATAGTTGGCAGGTTTTCAAAGAACGGCGGGTAAATCCATTACAACTAAGCGTAGCTTACAGCGATAAAAATGTCGGCGAATTCAGCAGCATTCCGCGTTTTGACGCGCCATGCTGACCACTATATTGCCTGAATCAGCCCAGCAATGCGCGCAGCTGTTTCATCACGCTGGCGATATCCTCATCTGATAATGCGCCATCTTTAGCGAAGCGTACAATCCCTTCCGGATCAATCACCACGACGGACGCGCTTTCCGGCTGAAGATGCCAGCTATGGGCAGTGACGCCACTGCTGTCGATAATAAATTGCTGCCAGGGTGCCGCTTTTTTGCTGGAGGCGATGCTGCGCACCACAAAAATGGCACTGCCGGGCAGGGCATCGTCGGTATTTACGATGGTGGTGGTCTGGAAGCGATCACGCGGCAATCGGGCCTGCTGAATGGCTTCGATTAAGGAGGCACTCTGATCTTTGGCGGAAAGCCGGCCAGCAACATGAATCACCAGACGCACTTTTCCGGTCAGTGTCTGACTGTTCCAGCGTTGATAATCGATGTCGCCCTGATTCAGCACCATTTCGCCTTTATCGGCAATGTAAACCGGCGGGACAGGCTGACCGGGTGTCAGAGTGTGGGCAGTGGCAAAGCCAGAAAATAGCAGGGCAAGCATCAATCCATAATGGCGCACGGGTTCCTCACTTCTTTTCGTTTTACGGCAGGCGAGGCGAGCTATCTCATTAGCAGGCAGAAGATTAGTACCACATCTATGTTTCAGATCAATAAAAGCATTAAAGATTTGGGCTGAAAATGCAGGGAATATTTTGTTAACAGGAGGTGGAAAATGAGTACAGCACTGATGACCTTACCTGAGTTTGCCCGCTACATCGGCATCGCTACGCCGACGCTGGCGCGTGCCTTTTGCTGCCGGGGATCGCTGGCGGGTGTGCCGCTGCCGCAGGCTCTGGATGATGCACCGCTGACACAGCGCCACTGGCTGCGCGACGATGTACGTCAGTTTGATCATGCCTATAAGCGGGTGCAGGCAATGCAGCAACGCCATACGCTTTAATCTGTGTGGAACCAAAAAGCGCGGGAAACGTCCCGCGCTATATTATGCAACGTTGTCTGGCCTGACCAGGAAGCAGACCAGATTGGCATCCCTGTCGCCCGTGATCTCCATGCTGCTATCCAGCCCGCTCACCGCATCGCCACGACTGAGTCGCTGATCGCCAATGCGAATAATCCCTTCCAGCACGGTCAGATAAGCCACAAAACCCGGCATCGAGGGCACGTCTACCGTCTGATTGCGCTCCAGCAGCGTATCGTAGATATAGACTTCCTGGCGCAGTTCCAGCGGTGCGTCAGACTCTTCCGGCCCGGCCAGTTCGGTCCAGCCGTTAGTCATAATGCCCTGATCGCGCTCCAGCACCTGAGTCATCGCTTCACCGCCCGGCTGAGAAGGCCGGATAACGGCCTGTAACAACTCCGCTTCATACAGCGGCACTGACTCTTCGTACTGAACGCCCTCTCCGGCATTCACCACCATCACCTTTTTCGCAGAGAGCTGGGTACGCTCGCCGTTGCTGTCCTGATGCTGCATTGAACCGCGCCACAGGTAGGTGAACACTTCTTCATCCTGATGCTGCTGCATCGGGATCCGGGCATCCAGTTTCAGCGACATCAGGTCAACAGTGAGCAACGGGCTAAGCGCCTCGCCAGGTCGCTGACGACGAACGGTAAAAGGACCGTACTCAAAGAGTTGTTCAGGATTAGCTCGCACAATGTTCATGATTTGTTCTCAGATAAAGGAAGGCATAACAACGATCATAGACCTCAGGCGCAGAATGAGAAGCCGGATGATTTGCCCGGCTTCGTCAGTTATTTTGAATAAAAAATGACGCGGGGTGCCACCGGCTTATTTGCCCTGTTCGTCGCTCTCACCCAGGAAGAAATACCAGAGTGGGATCGACAACAGCCCGGTAAAGACTGTGGAGTAGAGCAGGATCATCATCGCCTGGGTGATATACATCGTTAGTGACCAGTGGCTGAAGGGGATCTGATACTGGTCAATCACGCCGCCAATCATCGCATTCGCCATCACTGAAATCACAATCAGCGCCAGCACCATGACGCTGCGAAGAAAATAGCGCATCTCTTTGCGCTTTCCCGCGAAGCGTGACTGGACGATAGCCAGCGGCGACTGCTTATCTGGCGCAATTTCTTCCCGGATTACCGACGCGCGCTGCGCGCTGCGCCAGCGCTGAATATCCAGCAGGATCAGCACCACCAGGCTGATGCCCATAACAGGCAGCGCATAACCCAGCGCCAGCATCACTATCAGGCTGGTGCCCTGTGCATAGCGCGGCAGTGCAAGCCAGGCGAACAACAGCGTCTGCGAGGGGCTGAGCTGGGGAACCGCCGGGCGGCGAATCCACCACATGCGGTAGCCCAGCACAATCATCGCACAGAGTCCAAAGCCGAACAGCGCCAGAATCAGCTGGTTAGGCAGACCAAACAATACACCCATATGCGCATCCACGCCCCAGCGGGTCAGTTTCGCCACCAGCGGGAAGCTGGCGAACTCAACGCGGTCGACCACGCTGAAATCAGCCGGATTGATTGAAACCGCATCAACCTGACTTGGCCAGCTGCGATCAATCTCCGACACTGTCCAGGCCTGTTCTGCGTTCTTAGGCTGGCGCAGCTCCAGTTTCGCGGCGTGCAGTCCGGCCTGGCGTGCTGCTGCCAGCGCCTGATCCCAGCTGGTATTCGGTTGATTCAGGACCACTGGCGCGGCGGTTCTGGCTGGCATGGTCATGCCGGACATCGTCATGCCGATCATCGCACCGCGATGGTCAGCATGCGGATCGGCAGCTTCGGCGGGCGCGTCACCGTTCAGTGCGGTATTAACCTGCGGCGTTTTCCAGCCAAAGTCGCTGCGCATCTTTTCAATGTTGTTGCCTGCCCACTGTGACCAGGTCAGTCCGGTTACCGAAAAGAAGACCAGCCCGATAGCCAGTAGCAGGCCCAGCGTAACGTGCCAGTGACGCGTTGCCGCAAAACCGCTGCGCACTTTTCTGCGGGTGCGCGGTGGCCGGGTGCCGGACCATAAAACGATCCCGCCCAGGGCGGCGACCCACAGCCAGGAGGCTGCCAGTTCACTGTAGTTACGGCCAAAATCGCCAAGCAGCAGGCCGCGATGCAGCTGATCCAGCCACATGCGCAGCGGCAGCACACCGCTGGTGCCATACACCGTCATATCGCCTTTCACCTGCAGCGTGTAGGGATCGATAAACAGCGATCGCGATTCTGATGGGCCAAGCTGAGGCTCAGCAAACTGCACGCGGGTTGTATCCTGCGGACCCGGCGCGGGACGCACGGCATAGATACGTGCTGACTCACCCGCTCGCGCACGTGCGGCGGCAATCTGGGCTGACAACGGCTGCGCCTGGCCCTGTGCATCGGTAGTCAGGGCATCGTGGTAGATCGACTGTTCCAGCTGCGGCGTCAGAACATAGAGTGTGCCGGTGAGCGCGGCGACAAAAATAAACGGCGCGATAAACAGGCCGATGTAAAAATGCAGGCGGCGAAACAGATTAAATAGCGTGCCGCGCGGTGCAGGGATAATTTCCTGAGAAGAAGACATAGCATTCCACACTTTTCAAAAGACAAAGGCAACTGGGTGACGTTGTCACGCAATCGAATCAGAAAGCAGTGAGTGTGACGCGAAAGCGGGTGGCGCTCGTGGCCGGTGGAGTCGCAACATCCATCGCCACGGGGGCGGATTAATCGCAGAGGGCGGCGGGGCGCGGCTGATCAGGCTCATCCACCAGATGAACGGGATAAACACCCAGAGCATCAGCGGTACATGCACCAGTAAATCGCAGTAGCCACAGGCAAAACCAGGATCCATCATCATCCCATGGTCCGCCATCGACATCATCGCGCTGTGATGATGCATCATCGGCATCTCTGCGCTCATGGCAGATGCACGCTGCATCGTTTCGTGATGCTCAGCCAGATTCTTTGAAATCATCGGGGCAACAAACAACAGCAGCACAGCCAGTATCGCAATACCGGCAGTGAGTCGATGTCTGAGTGAAGATTTCTGCATGATTTCAACGGGCGCAAGGGGTGAAAATTACGGGCGGCAGTGTAACGCGAAGGGGACAAAAGGGTTAAATAAAGTGCCATCTGTTGCGAAAAAATTCGCACTCTTTGAACATATTCACTTTAATTCCAGCATCATTTAACTTAGATGTTACCCGTTAAATACATACAAATAACATTGATGAGTCGGTTGCATTAAACCAAACCCATAAAGGACTGAAGATGAAAATTGTAATGCTGGATGGTGACACGCTGCCTGTCTCTCTGCCGACCGGGCAACAACAGGCTGACTGGGAGATCCGTGCGCAGACACCGGTCAGTGACATTGTCTCTTCGCTTGCGGGCGCGACGGTTGCGATTACCAATAAGGTGCCGTTGCGTGCCGATACCCTGGCGCAGCTTCCCGAACTGCGCTTTATCTGTGTTGCTGCAACAGGTTATGACTGTATTGACCTCAACGCGTGCCGTGACCGCGGCATCGTAGTCAGTAATGTGCCCGGCTACTCTACCCAGAGCGTGTCTGAGGCGGTGATCGCCGCCATTTTCGCCCTGCGTCGTCAGATAATGGCCTATGCCGTCAATACCCGCATCGACTGGCCGCAGGCACAGCACTTCTGTCTGCATCGTCAGCCGATAGGGGATATTGGCGGCGCCACGCTGGGTATCGCAGGTAAAGGTGATATCGGTCAGGCGGTCGGCAGGCTGGCCCAGGCGCTGGGAATGAAGGTGCAGTACGCGGAGCGCAAAGGCAGCGACAGCGTGCGTGAGGGCTATGTCAGCTTTGAGCAGATGCTGGCCACCAGCGATATTATTTCACTGCACTGCCCATTGAGTGACAGCACCCGTCAGATGATTGACCGTGAGGCGCTGGCGAAAATGAAACCGCAGGCGCTGCTGATTAATACCGCGCGCGGTGGGCTGATTAACGAGGCCGATCTTGCGGAGGCATTAAAGCAGGGGCAGATGGGTGGCGCGGCGCTGGATGTCCTGAGCAGCGAACCACCCTCTGCAGATAACCCGCTACTGGCAGATTTGCCTAATCTGCTGCTGACGCCGCACATTGCCTGGGCGAGCCGCAGCGGCGTAGAAAATCTGGTGACTGGCGTGATGGCCAATATCGCGGCCTTCACTCAGGGCGAGCCGGTTAATGTGGTGAGCTGAGCGGGGTGGAATGGCTTTTTAAGGCCCGCCATTGGTTGATATTCAGAGCAACCTCGTAGAATTCAGGAAAAGTGTTTTACGGGGTTCAATCATCAGAGTATTCATTTCCTTATTTCCATCCGTACTTTAAACGTTCGTGCGCTACGGGATTTAGCGCCTTTTACTGGCTGAATCAGCCATTGTCAGCGCTTCAGGAACAGAAAGGATTCTGGTCAGTGAAAAAGAACAACCGCACGCCCACGCCACATGATGCGACATTCCGGCAATTTCTGACTCAGCCGGATATTGCCCGGGATTTCCTGGCGCTGCACCTGCCGCCAGAACTGCGCGAATGCTGCGATCTCAGCACATTGAAGCTGGAGTCGGGGTCGTTTGTCGAGGATGACCTTCGTCAGTACTTCAGCGATGTGCTTTACAGTCTTAAAACTACCGCTGGCAATGGATATATCCATGTACTCATTGAGCATCAGTCATCACCTGACAAACAAATGGCATTTCGGCTGATGCGCTATGCAGTGGCTGCCATGCAGCGCCATCTTGAAGCTGGGCATAAGAGACTGCCGCTGGTGATACCCATACTGTTTACGCGGGCAGACGCACTCCTTATCCTTATTCGACCCGGTGGCTGGATGAGTTCGACGACCCGCTGCTGGCGGACAGGCTTTACAGCCACAGTTTTCCGCTGGTCGATGTCACGACGATTCCTGACGATGAGATCATGCAACACCGCAGCATGGCGGCACTGACCCTGTTGCAGAAACATATCCGGCAGCGGGATCTGGCAGAACTGATGGACAGGCTGGTATCCATTTTGATGGCAGGCGATCACTCTTCATCGCAGGTGATATCACTGGTAAACTACATTGTGCAGGCGGGCGAAGTATCAGACGCCAAAACCTTTGTACAGGAGCTGGCACAGCGTGTGCCCCAACACGAGAACGCACTTATGACTATCGCACAACAGCTTGAGCAGATAGGGCTTGAGAAAGGCATTGCACAAGGTCGCATCGAAGGCAAAGAGATCGGGCTTCAGGAAGGAAGGCAAAGCATGCAACTCAGAATTGCCCGCACTATGCTGACGAGCGGTATGGATCGCAATACTGTCATGCAGATGACCGGTCTTACAGAAGAAGAGCTGGCACAGCTTTCGCACTAAGAATTTTTTGAGCGATGATTAACGCTGACGACTCAAATCGCCAGCGTACTGCACTGAAGATATAAAATCAGCTTGCCGAAATCATGGGAACACCATCGCTTTTCATCACGGCAAGCCTGTTATTTGCGCGCTCAGAATCAAAATATCGAGCGTCCCAGCTTTTCCGTCAGCAATTCCAGCACAGCGGTGCCCGCCAGCGAATTACCTGCGCTGTCCAGCCCGGGTGACCAGACGGCAATGCTCATCTCGCCAGGGATGACGGCAATAATTCCGCCACCCACGCCCGACTTCGCAGGCATCCCGACCCGCCACGCAAACTCACCTGCGCCGTCATACATCCCGCTGGTGATCATCAGTGCGTTAATCTGCCGCGCCTGACGCGGTGTAATCATCTGGCTGCCATCCAGTGTTTTACCCTGATTAGCCAGATAGACGAAGGTGCGCGCCAGTTCAACGCAGTTCATCGACAGCGAGCAATAGTGGAAATAGGTCTGCATGACGCTAGTGACATCGTTATCGAAATTACCAAACGACTTCATCAGCCAGGCGATCGCGGCGTTGCGGGCAGAATGTTCAAATTCAGAGCGGGCAACGTGGCGATCATAATTGATATCGGGCTGCTGGCTCAGCTGGCGCACAATTTCCAGCATTCGCTGGCGCGGCGCGGTCAGGCGGGTTTCAAGAAGATCGCAAATCACCAGCGCCCCGGCATTAATAAACGGATTACGCGGCTTGCCCTGTTCCAGCTCCAGCTGCACCAGGGAATTAAACGGCTGGCCTGATGGCTCTTTGCCCACCCGCTGCCAGATTTCACTGTCGTCATAGCGGGTCAACGCCACGGTCAGCGATAGCGCTTTGGATATCGACTGAATCGAAAAGCGCGTCTCCGCATCGCCCGCCTGAAAGAGGGTGCCGTCACGCAGGCAAACGGCTATGGCCAGATTGTCGGCCGCGACATCAGCCAGCGCGGGGATATAGTCAGCGACTTTTCCCTGATGGACCAGCGGACGCACCTGATCCAGCACTTCCTGCAGCAGAGCATTATTCAGTTCAGACACGCACTTTTCTCCCGTCGGTTTTCGCTGACCGGCAATGCGCTATGCATTTTCGCCCGGCCAGTCATCTGTTATGAGTCGCTGAGCCGCATTTTCAGCTGATGGGTTTTGACTGTGCTGCCAGCGGAGCCAATACCATCTGTAACAGGCTCAGCAGTGCCAGCACGCTGAAGGGCAGCGTCCAGTTACCGCTCTGTTCATGGAGCACCCCAAAAAACAGCGGGCCCAGGGCAGCCAGCGCATAGCCCACACATTGCGCCATGCCTGAAAGTTGTGAGGCCTGACGGTGATGTGTGGCGCGCAGATTAAACAGCGAGAGGCAGAGCACCAGTGAAGCCCCGGCGCCCAGTCCGGCCAGTGTCAGCCAGATCACCGCCCATTGCGGATTAAGCAGCAGACCTGACATACCGAGGAAAATACCCGAGGAAGCAATGAATGCGGTGAGCCGGGCATCTTTTACCCGCTTCAGCGCAACCATACAGCCCAGGTTAGCAACGATTGCAATTGCCTGATACCAGAACAGCAGCCAGCCAGCCTGCGCCTGAGTAAAGCCATTATCCTGAGCAAATACGGCAAACCAGTCGATCAGGGTATAAAACGCCAGCGATTGCAGTGCCATGAACAGGGCGATTTGCCAGCCACCGGCTGAGCGCCACACATGATGATGTGCACGCGATTCGTCAGCTGGCGCTAAAGTTGACTGCCGCTGACGTAAAAGCGGCAGCCACGCGATCAGCGCAACCAGCCCCGGCAGCACCCAGACAACCAGTGAGAGTCGCCAGCCCGCCGTTGAAAGCTGGCTCAGCGGTACCGCAATGCCGGACGCCAGGCTGGCTGTAATCGACATGGTGGCGGCGTACAGGCCAATGTATCTGGCGGTATGGGCGGTGAAATCGCGCTTAATCAGCGGCGGCAGCAGTACGTTGGCAGCGGCAATCCCTGCGCTCAGCAGCAGCGTTCCGCTCCATAATGCTGCTTCAGCGGGCAGCCAGCGCAACAGTGAACCGGCAGTAATCAGGCACAGTGCGCCCCACAAACTGCGTTCCAGCCCGACCCGATTTCCCAGCCAGGCGGCAGGGGGGGCGAGCAGGGCAAACAGCATCAGTGGAATAAAGTTAAACAGGCCTGCTTCGCTGGCGCTGAGGCCAAAAGTCTGGCGGATATCCTGCAGCACCGGGCCGACGGCGGTAATCGGTGCCCGAAGATTCGCTGCGGTGAGCAGCAGGACGAACAAAAAAAAGCTGGCGCTGGAAAACGCAGCGAGGGGTTTAGCTTGCTGTTGTACAGGCATCATGGCAGGGATCATCACATGCAGCAGTGCTGCGGGGGCGTTGGTTGACGTTAACGCTTACGCATCAGAATTGATGTCTGGGCGCTACTTTACTGACCGGTTTGCGGCCTGTAAAGCCTTGTTATGTGATGAAATAGCGTAAATGCGATCTCGCCACAGCGATCGCTGTATAGCTGATTAGTGGAACTCAGGCTCGGGGAAGTGACCGCAGTCGTTCTGGCTGGGATTAGAGCCGGGCTGGCAGGTCTGCTGCCGGGTTTCGGCCGCGGGAACCGGTTTTTCAGCGTGCCACGGGGCGCTACAGGCACTGAGAAGAGAAACCAGAATCATCACACTGACTACGCGCATATCCGCTCCTTATTAACCGTCATGAGCAAGGTCACGTCGGTGATCGGCGGTTGGCAGGTCAGGGACGTCTTACCTGAGTGTGGTCGCTAAGGGGATATTGTCAATTAAAACAGTGCAAACATCAGCGCCACAGGAAAACTCATCGGCCAGGTGGCACCCACCAGAAAGGCGCTCAGCAGTTTGATGCTCAGCTTATCTTTGGCGATGAAAAAGGTGATCAGCGTCGCGACCAGTGCAACAACGGCATAGAAAATTAGCATACCCTGGTACAGTGTCATTAATATCTCCGCAGCGTCATTATGGTTTTCGCTGCGCATGATGCGGAGTTTTGTGATCCAGATCAAGTGAATCAGGGTTTAGCATCTAAAGAAATTATCGGTCAATGCGGCTGATTTGCTCTCTGAATTGCATGAAGATAACAGGCGATTTCAGGCTGAAAATCGTGCCGGAAAAAGCGGGTCGGACCTTTGCGGATGCCGCGATCCTGTCTGAACAACTCCTGGCGAATGATTGCTGACTGACCATGGCCATGACGTAAAAAAGCCCGCGATGGTGGGCGGGCCTGATATTGCAGTGCATAACGACACAGCGTGCGCGTTTTAACTCTGACGATAGAGCGCCATCACCGCTTCCAGATCCGGCGTGCGTGGGTTGCCGCCAGTGCAGACATCATCCAGTGCCGCCTGCGCCAGTGCAGGAATATCTGCCTCCTGTAAGCCGACCTCGCGCAGCGAACGCGGAATGCCCACATCGCGGCAGAGCTGACGAACCGCAGCGACAGCCGCTTCCCGCGCCTGATCCAGCGTCAGCGTGTCGACCTGTTTCATACCCATCGCGCGGGCGATATCGCGGTATTTTTCGCCTGTTGACGGGGCATTCCACGCCATAACCTGTGGCAGCAGAATGGCGTTCGCCACGCCGTGCGGCACGTTATAAAAGGCACCCAGCGGATGCGCCATACCATGCACCAGACCGAGTCCGACATTGGAGAAGCCCATTCCGGCCACATACTGCCCCAGCGCCATCTGTTCAACAGCATCAATATTTCCCGCCACCGATTCGCGCAGTGACTGGCTGATAATTTCAATGGCTTTGAGGTGCAGCATGTCAGTCAGGGGCCAGGCACCGCGCGTAATGTACCCTTCAATCGCGTGAGTTAATGCATCAATACCGGTGGCAGCTTTCAGCGAGGCGGGCATGCTGGCCATCATCTCCGCATCAATAATCGCCACTTTTGGAATGTCATGCGGATCGACGCAGACAAACTTGCGACGATTCTCTTCGTCAGTAATGACATAGTTAATGGTGACTTCTGCTGCGGTGCCTGCCGTGGTCGGAATGGCGATGATGGGCACGCAAGGATGACGGGTTGGACTGACACCTTCCAGGCTGCGGACATCTTCGAAGTCAGGGTTGTTGATAATAATGCCGATTGCTTTGCTGGTGTCCTGCGGTGAGCCACCGCCGATGGCGATGAGGTAGTCAGCACCTGATTCCCTGAACACGGCAACGCCCTGCTGCACGACCCGGATAGTCGGATTCGGTACGACCTCATCATAAACCGCCCAGGCAAGCTGATGCTGTTCCAGCAGGTCAGTGACCCGCTTCAGCGCACCTGCTGCAACGAGCGCTTTGTCAGTGACAATAAGCGCTTTACGCATCCCGCGACGCTGTACCTCTTCAGGCAAATGACGTAATGCGCCAGCACCAAACCAGGCGGTTTCATTCAGAATCATACGTTGGGTCATCAAAACATCCTCTGTTAACAAATGGTTTTCTACGATCCGTGATCCGCTGTGCAGGTTCTGCGCATAACCTCTCAGTTTCAGGTAAGGACATTTGATAAAAATCAATGAATTAGTAAAAAGTGATGGGCGCATTTCATTCAGACACGACTTTCGTCTGATGGGGTTGCGATGAGAGGCGGTGAATTATGCCCATCGTCCGTTGTGTGCAACACTTCTTTATCACAAACCCGTCCGCCCATGAGGAATGAAGACATGACCCGATTCGTAATGAATAAGAAGGATGATCTCGTCGACAGCGCGTTAAATGGCATGATTTACGCAAGTCCATGGCGCAATCTGGTGCGGCTGCAGGTCGATCCCCACATTCGCATCGTGATGCGCAGAGACTGGAAAAAACAGCAGGTCGCACTGATCTCCGGTGGCGGTTCCGGCCATGAGCCTGCCCATGTCGGCTTTATTGGCAAAGGAATGCTGACGGCGGCCGTCTGTGGCGATGTGTTTGCCTCACCCAGCGTTGATGCGGTTTATAACGCCATCATCAACCTTACCGGTGATGCGGGATGTCTGCTGATTGTGAAAAACTACACCGGCGACCGACTCAACTTTGGGCTGGCGGCTGAAAAGGCCCGCAATGCAGGATTCAGCGTCAATATGGTGATTGTCGGTGATGATGTGGCCTTACCGGATAATCCTCAGCCACGCGGCGTGGCAGGCACGTTGCTGGTGCATAAAGTGGCAGGCTTTGTCGCCGAGCGGGGTGATGATCTGGCGGCGGTAACCGAGGCTGCAGAGGCCGCCAGTCGTGCTATCGCCACCATGGGGGTAGCGCTTTCCAGCTGTCATCTGCCGGATGAACAGACCGGTCAGCGGGTGCCCGACGGCAGTGTGGAAATGGGGCTGGGGATTCACGGTGAGCCGGGCGTTGACGTCATGCCGACTCAGAACAGTCAGCAGATTGTGCAGCATCTGCTGGAAAAGGTGATGCCAGGCAAGGATCAGCCCTGCGCGCTGCTGGTGAATAACCTTGGCGGGATGTCGGCGCTGGAGATGAGTCTGGTCACGCGCGATCTGATTGAGTCGCCGCTCAGCCAAGGAAGCCGTTATCTGATAGGTCCGGCACCGCTGATGACCGCGCTGGACATGAAAGGCTTTTCCGTCACCCGCATGACGCTGACGCCGCTGTTCGAAGCGGCGATCTGCGCCCCGGTCGAAGTGACCGGCTGGGTTCCGGCGGTTGAGATCACATCGCTGCAGCCGGTTAACGCAACCCGGGAGGCGACAGCGCATCCGGTTCAACCCTCCGAAAACCCGGCAGTCGCTGCCTTTGTGAACCGCATCTGTGAAACGCTGATCGCCAGTGAAAGCGAGCTGAACAAACTCGATGCGCAGGTGGGTGACGGGGATACCGGGTCGACCTTTGCTGCTGGTGCGCGTCAGATCCAGCGTGAATGCGAAGATAACCAGCTGCCGCTGAATGTTCTGCCTGACCTGCTCGCGGTAACGGGTGAGCGACTGGCCACGGTTATGGGTGGTTCCAGCGGCGTGTTGATGGCCATCTTCTTCACCGCCGCCGCGCAGCACCTGTCGGAAGGAGATGACTTACCGGTCGCTTTACAGCAGGGTCTGGAAAAAATGAAGCAGTATGGCGGGGCTGAACCGGGCGATCGCACACTGATTGATGCGCTCCAGCCCGCGATTGAGGCGCTGGTGGCGGGCAAATCGCTGGCAGCCGCAGCAGATGCGGCGCAGCAGGGCAGTGATGCAACTGCCAGCATGGGGAAAGCAAAGGCAGGCCGTTCATCTTATCTCAACAGCGCGAACCTGAATGGCGTGCCCGATCCCGGTGCGGTTGCAGTCGCCAGCGTTTTTGCGGCATTAAAAACGCTTTAGCTCAATTACGGCGCTAAACGCGTCTGTAAAAAGGCCAGTAGCTGGCGGTTTACTTCGCTGCGCTGACGGTGCTGCGGGTAAACCGCATTAAGGGAGAGCGGTGGCGGCTGGCAGCCGTCCAGCACCGTCACCAGTTCACCCCTTTGCAGGGCTGACTCAACGATAAAAGCGGGTAGCAGGACCAGTCCAAGCCCCGCCAGGGCGGCATCACGCAGCACTTCGCCATTGTTACTCACCATGGGGCCCTGAACCGCCAGCCATTTCGCTTTGCCATTAACCTGCAGTTCCCAGCCATTCTGTCCTTCCCGTCCATAGCGCAGACAGGCGTGTTGCAGTAACTCATCCGGATGTTGAGGCGTGCCAGCCCGTTTCAGGTAGTCAGGACTGCAGCAGATCACCCGCTTCAGTTCGCCCAGCGGGCGGGCAATCAGCGTTGAATCGGCCAGGGTGCCAATACGGATTGCCATATCGACGCCTTCGCCAATCACATCAACATAGCGATCCGCCAGCTCAATCTGAAACTGCAGTGCCGGATGATGACTCAGAAACTCCGCAATCAGCGGTGACAGGTGACTCATGCCAAACGACATCGGCAGATTGATGCGGAAGGTGCCGCGCAGCGCCTGCTGCTGCTCCGACACCGCCAGTTCGGCTTCCTGAATCTCATCCAGAATGCGCTGAGCATGCTGCGCAAACAGCAGACCCGCATCCGTCACTGACAGCTTGCGGGTGTTACGTATCAGCAGACGTACACCTAACGACGCTTCAAGCGCGGCCATGCGGCGGCTGACATACTGTTTCGATAGCATCAGCTGCTCAGCGGCTGCAGTGAAATTACCAGCATGTATCACGGTGATGTAAATCCGGAGATCTTCAATCTGCATAGTGTCCACTTATCGGTGACAGTGACAGGGCTTCAGGCGAAAACTCAGCCGCAGGCGTTAACTTATATCGGGTAATGCGTCTCAGGGCAACGCGTCAGCACCCTCAGCCAGCGCGACAGCGATCATAGATTTGCCGCCTCGCAATATTTAAACGGGCGGTCAGCCGGGTTAATCGTGTTAAAGCCGTTATAGTAAGCAGGCAGTGATGCAATCCATCCGGAACTAACCTGATAAGGAGTGGCTGGTGAATAAATTACTCTGCGCAACGGTGCTTGCCGTTTTGCCAATAACTACGCTGGCAGCGTCGGTGTTTACGCTGCAATCACAGGATTTCAGCGATAATGCGCTACTGGATAAAAAGTTTGCCGGTGCCAATAAAAGTAATCCTTCCTGCACCGGTGAGAATATCTCTCCCGAACTTAACTGGTCTGCGATTCCGGCAGGCACCCGCAGTCTGGCTCTGCTGATGACCGATCCGGTCGGGGCCAAAG
>Ga0209371_1000469_pt1 | contig 39757 bp, 36 predicted proteins | sample AgamicAtAmrz_FD_187165 | JGI IMG/M metagenome (GOLD analysis project Ga0209371, IMG submission 187165) | Agave microbial communities from Guanajuato, Mexico - At.Am.rz (SPAdes) (version 2) | ecosystem: Host-associated > Plants > Roots > Rhizosphere | place: Guanajato, Mexico | collected 2012-06-07
TTTACCTCGAAGACGGCTCCATGGGCCGCGCCGCCGTTCCTTCGGGCGCCTCCACCGGCGCGCATGAGGCGGTTGAGCTGCGCGATGGCGGCAAGCGTTATCTCGGCAAGGGCGTGGAAAAGGCAGTCGAAGCCGTCAATACGGAAATCTTCGACGCCATTGGCGGTTTTGACGCTGAAAACCAGATCCAGATCGACCAGACGATGATCGTGCTCGACGGCACGCCGAACAAGTCGCGCATCGGCGCCAACGCCATCCTCGGCGTATCGCTCGCCGTCGCCAAGGCCGCCGCCGAAGCCTCCGGCCTGCCGCTTTACCGTTATGTCGGCGGCCCGAACGCGCATCTGCTGCCGGTTCCGATGATGAACATCATCAATGGCGGCGCGCATGCCGACAACCCGATCGATTTCCAGGAATTCATGATCCTGCCGGTTGGCGCGGAAAACATCCGTGAAGCCGTGCGCATGGGCTCGGAAGTGTTCCATACGCTGAAAAAAGAACTGTCTGCACAGGGCCACAACACCAATGTCGGCGATGAGGGCGGTTTTGCACCGGGTCTCGAAAGCGCGCCGGCAGCACTCGATTTCATCATGAAGTCGATCGAAAAGGCTGGCTACCGTCCGGGCGACGACATGTTTGTCGGCCTTGACTGTGCATCGACCGAATTCTTCAAGGACGGAAAATACGTTCTCGAAGGCGAAGGCCGCACGCTGGAATCGGGCGCAATGGCGGAATATCTGGCGGAACTCGTCGCCAAGTACCCGATCATTTCCATTGAAGACGGCATGGCTGAAGACGACTGGGAAGGCTGGAAGACGCTGACCGATCTCATCGGCAACAAGTGCCAGCTCGTCGGCGACGACCTTTTCGTCACCAACTCCGCACGTCTTCGCGACGGCATCAAGATGGGCGTTGCAAACTCCATCCTCGTCAAGGTCAACCAGATCGGTTCGCTCTCCGAGACGCTGGATGCGGTCGAGACGGCGCACAAGGCCGGTTACACCGCCGTCATGTCGCATCGTTCGGGAGAGACGGAAGATTCCACCATCGCCGATCTCGCGGTCGCCACGAACTGCGGTCAGATCAAGACCGGCTCGCTTGCCCGTTCCGACCGGCTCGCGAAGTACAACCAGCTGATCCGCATCGAAGAAATGCTGGGTCCGCAGGCTGCCTACGCCGGCCGTTCGATTCTGCGCGGTTAATCCCGGCAGTATTGGTTTGTGATGCGGCCCGCCGCCTTGGCGGGCTCATTCAGAGGCGAGCGGTAGCATCCGCATTCCGTCACCCCGGACCTGATCCGGGGTCTAGCGCGATCAAGTCCTTGATCGCGAAAGACTCTCCCCACAGCGCAGACGCGCTGTGGCTGGATGCCGGATCAAGTCCGGCATGACGAGGGTTCTTTTGACGTCGCTGCCGTTCTTAGCCCGCCCTCCGGCGGGCTTTTTTCATGCCCATTTGCCGATCGCAATTTAAGGTCAACGGATAGTTAAACAATCCGCCTTAGTCTCGAGACTCACGTTATGCGTTTTAAGGCTTCTCTCCGGCATGTGGACCAGACATCATAAAAAGAGACGATTCGGCCGTTTGATCGTTCCGGCCATCACGATCGCTTTTCTTTCCTATTTCGGGTATCATTCTATCCATGGCGACTTCGGCCTTCAGGCCACGGAGCGGCTGGAGCGGCAGCGTATCACCCGCACTGCGGAGCTTGCAAAGCTGACGCAGGCGCGTGTGGCGCTGGAGCGGCAGGTGGAATTGATGAGCGATGGCTCGCTGGAGCGGGACATGATCGACGAGATTTCCCGTTACCAGCTGAATATGTCCCGCACGGACGAAATCGTCATCATGAACACATATTTCTAATTAACCGAAATCGAGTTAATTTAACATTTCTGATTTATTCACAGCATCTTAGCGTGAATATGTGCCATGCGTTTAAAGCATTGCTGCATGGCATTTTCTTGCATATGGTACGCGCCACTCTATCCATTCAAATGGCAACTCAGGGAGGGATGAATGGCGCCGCGAAAACCAGCGACCGTATCCGGCCGCAAGACCACGGCAAAGGCTGCAACCGAATTCACCGGAAAGAACAGCCCCGACTTCTCCAAAGAAGACGAACTTCACGCTTACCGTGAAATGCTGCTCATCCGCCGTTTCGAAGAAAAGGCCGGCCAGCTCTACGGCATGGGCTTCATCGGTGGTTTCTGTCACCTCTACATCGGTCAGGAAGCCGTTGTTGTCGGCATGCAGATGTCGCAGAAGGAAGGCGATCAGGTCATCACCGCTTACCGCGACCACGGCCACATGCTGGCGCTCGGCATGAGCGCACGTGGCGTCATGGCCGAATTGACCGGCCGCCGCGGCGGTCTGTCGAAGGGCAAGGGCGGCTCGATGCACATGTTCTCGAAAGAGAAGCACTTCTACGGCGGCCACGGCATCGTCGGCGCGCAGGTTTCCCTTGGAACCGGTCTCGCCTTCGCCAACAAATATCGCGGCAACGACAATGTCTCCGTAACCTATTTCGGTGACGGCGCCGCCAACCAGGGCCAGGTTTACGAGAGCTTCAACATGGCCGCTCTCTGGAAACTGCCGATTATCTATATCGTCGAGAACAACCGTTACGCCATGGGCACCTCGACCGCCCGTGCTACCGCCCAGTCTAACTACTCGCTGCGCGGCCAGTCCTTCGGCATCCCCGGCGTTCAGGTGGATGGCATGGATGTGCGCGCCGTCAAGGCCGCCGCCGATCAGGCGCTGGAACATTGCCGTTCCGGCAAGGGTCCGATCATTCTGGAGATGCTGACCTACCGTTACCGTGGTCACTCCATGTCCGACCCGGCGAAATACCGTTCGAAAGACGAAGTGCAGAAGATGCGCTCCGAACACGACCCGATCGAGCAGGTCAAGGCACGGCTTCTGGAGCAGGGCTGGGCAAGCGAAGACGAACTCAAGGCCATCGACAAGGATGTCCGTGATATCGTCGCCGACAGCGCCGACTTCGCCCAGAACGACCCAGAGCCGGATGTCTCCGAGCTCTACACCGACATTCTGCTCTGATCGGGAAAGGGAAACCCATGCCAGTAGAAATTCTTATGCCCGCCCTTTCCCCGACCATGGAGGAAGGCACGCTTTCCAAATGGCTTAAAAAGGAAGGCGACAAGGTCACCTCCGGCGACGTGATCGCCGAGATCGAGACCGACAAGGCGACCATGGAAGTGGAAGCCGTGGATGAAGGTGTCATCGGCAAGCTGCTGATCGAGGCCGGTACTGAAGGTGTGAAGGTCAACACGGCAATCGCCGTTCTCCTTCAGGATGGCGAAAGCGCCGACGACATTTCTTCTTCCGCCAAGAAGGAAGAGCCGAAGGCTGAAGCCGCAAATTCCGGTTCTGATGCTGCTGGCGGCAAGACCCGCGAAGCTGCCGAAGAGCCGAGCGCTGCCAAGGAAGCCGCCAAGGTTCCGGCAGCCCCGAAGATCGATGTCGCAGCCGATCCGGATATCCCGGAAGGTACGGAAATGGTGATGACGACGGTGCGTGAAGCGCTGCGCGACGCCATGGCCGAAGAAATGCGCGCCGACGAAAAAGTCTTCGTCATGGGTGAAGAAGTCGCCGAATATCAGGGCGCCTACAAGATCACCCAGGGCCTGCTGCAGGAATTCGGCGAGCGCCGCGTCATCGATACCCCGATCACCGAGCACGGTTTTGCCGGTATCGGCGTCGGCGCTGCGATGACGGGCCTGCGACCCATCGTTGAATTCATGACCTTCAACTTCGCCATGCAGGCGATTGACCAGATCGTCAACTCGGCGGCCAAGACGCTTTACATGTCGGGCGGCCAGATGGGCGCACCGATGGTGTTCCGTGGTCCGTCCGGTGCTGCTGCCCGCGTTGGCGCTCAGCATTCGCAATGTTACGCCGCGTGGTACAGCCATATTCCGGGTCTCAAGGTCGTCATGCCTTACACGGCAGCCGACGCGAAGGGTCTGCTCAAGGCCGCCATCCGCGATCCGAACCCGGTCATCTTCCTTGAGAATGAAATTCTCTACGGCCAGAGCTTCGAAGTGCCGAAGCTCGATGATTTCGTGCTGCCCATCGGCAAGGCGCGCATTCACCGCAAGGGCAAGGATGCGACCATCGTTTCCTTCGGCATCGGCATGACCTATGCGATCAAGGCGGTTGCGGAACTCGAGAAGCTCGGCATTGACGTCGAACTGATCGATCTGCGCACCATCCGCCCGATGGACCTGCCTACCGTCATCGAATCGGTCAAGAAGACCGGTCGTCTTGTTACTGTTGAGGAAGGTTTCCCGCAGTCGTCGGTCGGTGACTTCATCGCCAACCAGGTCATGCGCGCCGCTTTCGACTATCTCGATGCGCCGATCCTGACGATCGCCGGCAAGGACGTTCCGATGCCTTACGCGGCAAACCTCGAAAAGCTGGCTCTGCCAAACGTCGATGAAGTCGTTCAGGCCGTCAAAACCGTCTGCTACAAGTAAGGGGAGGCGTTTCGATGCCGATAAACATCACCATGCCTGCCCTTTCTCCGACGATGGAAGAGGGCAATCTGGCCAAGTGGCTGGTCAAGGAAGGCGACAAGGTCGCACCCGGTGACGTGATCGCCGAGATCGAGACCGACAAGGCGACCATGGAAGTGGAAGCCGTGGACGAAGGCACGGTTGCCAAGCTGGTTGTTCCGGCCGGCACCGAAGCCGTCAAGGTCAACGCCCTGATCGCCATCCTCGCCGCCGAAGGCGAGGACGTGGCCGAGGCGGCAAAGGGCGGCGATGCCGCTCCCGCCAAGGCCGAGGCTCCGAAGCAGGAAGCCGTTAAGGCCGAAGCGCCGAAGGAAGAAGCAGCACCTGCCAAGGCTGAAAAGCCGGCCGCCGATCAGGCGCCCGCGTCTTCCACGCCGGCCCCGGTTGCGAAGTCCGGTGAGCGCATCTTCGCTTCGCCGCTTGCCCGCCGTCTTGCCAAGGAAGCCGGTCTCGACCTTTCGGCCGTCTCCGGTTCCGGCCCGCATGGCCGCATCGTCAAGACCGACGTGGAAAAGGCTGCCGCTTCCGGCGGTGCAAAGGCTGCTCCCGCCGCTGCTGCATCCGCAGGCACACCAGCTCCGGCCCTTGCCAAGGGTCAGTCGGACGAAGCGGTTCTCAAGCTGTTCGAACAGGGCTCCTACGAGCTTGTGCCGCATGACGGCATGCGCAAGGTCATCGCCAAGCGTCTGGTCGAATCCAAGCAGACGGTTCCGCATTTCTACGTCTCCGTGGATTGCGAACTGGATACGCTTCTGGCGCTGCGCGCGCAGCTTAACGCGGCTGCCCCCGAAAAGGACGGCAAGCCGGCCTACAAGCTGTCGGTCAACGACATGGTCATCAAGGCGCTGGCTCTTTCGCTGCGTGATGTTCCTGACGCCAACGTCTCCTGGACGGAAAGCGCCATGGTCAAGCACAAGCATTCGGATGTCGGCGTTGCCGTTTCCATTCCGGGTGGCTTGATCACGCCGATCATCCGCAAGGCGGAAGAAAAGTCGCTCTCCACCATCTCCAACGAGATGAAGGACTACGGCAAGCGCGCGAAAGAGCGCAAGCTGAAGCCCGAGGAGTATCAGGGCGGCACGACCGCCGTGTCCAATATGGGCATGATGGGCGTCAAGAGCTTCTCCGCCGTCATCAACCCGCCGCATGCCACCATCTTGGCGGTCGGCGCGGGCGAACAGCGGGCAGTCGTGAAGAACGGCGAGATCAAGATCGCCAACGTCATGACGGTTACGCTTTCCACCGACCACCGCTGCGTCGATGGCGCGCTCGGAGCCGAGCTGATCGGCGCCTTCAAGCGCTACATCGAAAACCCGATGGGCATGCTGGTTTGATCGGAGAGTGACATGGTGAAGTCGGTCCTCTGCTTTGGCGATTCCCTCACATGGGGATCAAATGCGGAAACGGGTGGCCGGCACAGCCATGACGATCTTTGGCCGAGCGTCCTGCAAAAGGCGCTCGGGCCTGACGTGCATGTGATCCACGAAGGTCTGGGCGGCCGCACCACCGCCTATGACGATCTGACGGCCGATTGCGACCGCAATGGCGCAAGGCTTTTGCCGACGCTGTTGCACAGCCATGCGCCGCTTGATCTGGTCATCATCATGCTCGGCACCAACGACATGAAACCGTCGATCCATGGATCGGCCATTGTCGCCATGAAGGGTATCGAGCGGCTGGTAAAGCTAACGCGCAATCATGTCTGGCAGGTGCCCGACTGGGAAGCGCCTGACGTGTTGATCGTCGCGCCGCCGCAACTCAGCGAAACGGCCAATCCCGTCATGGGCGCGATCTTTCGCGATGCGATCGATGAATCGGCGATGCTGGCTTCCGTTTACCGGGACCTTGCCGACGACCTCGATTGCGGATTTTTCGATGCCGGATCCGTCGCCCGCACGACGCCGGTGGACGGCGTTCATCTCGATGCTGAAAACACGCGGGCCATCGGGCGCGGGCTGGAGCCCGTCGTCCGCATGATGCTCGGACTTTAAGAACAATTCCCGGTCGTGGCGCTGCTCGCGACCCGATAGGACAAGGCAGGATTTCCAATGGCTCAATCTTATGACGTCATCATCATCGGTTCGGGACCGGGCGGTTATATTGCCGCGATCCGCGCAGCCCAGCTCGGCATGAAGGTTGCCGTCGTGGAGCGGGAGCACCTTGCCGGCATCTGCTCCAACTGGGGCTGCATTCCCACCAAGGCTCTGCTGCGCACCGCCGATGTCATGCACACCGCCACCCACGCCAAGGATTATGGCCTGACGCTGGAAGGTTCGATCAAGCCGGACGTGAAGGCAATCGTCGCCCGCTCGCGCGGCATTGCCGCTCGCATGAACAATGGCGTCGGTTTCCTGTTCAAGAAGAACAAGGTCGATATCATCTGGGGTGAAGCCAAGATCACCAAGCCGGGTGAGATCGTCGTTGGCAAGTCCACCAAGCCGGTGGTTCAGCCGCAGGGTCCGGTTCCGAAGAACACGCTGGGTGAGGGCACCTATACCGCCAAGCACATCATCGTCGCCACAGGCGCCCGCCCGCGCGCGCTGCCGGGCATCGAGCCGGATGGCAAGCTGATCTGGACCTATTTCGAGGCGATGAAGCCGGAAGAACTGCCGAAGTCGCTGCTCGTCATGGGCTCGGGCGCCATCGGCATCGAATTCGCCAGCTTCTACCGCACCATGGGCGTTGACGTCACCGTCGTCGAAATCATGAGCCAGGTCATGCCGGTCGAAGATGCGGAAATCTCCGCCTTCGCCAAGAAGCAGCTGGAAAAGCAGGGCATCAAGATTCATCTGGAAACCAAGGTTTCCAAGGTCGAGAAGGCTGCAAACTCCGTCACTGCGACGCTGGAGAAGAAGGACGGTTCTTCCGAAAAGATCACCGCCGACCGGATGATTTCCGCCGTTGGCGTCGTGGCGAATGTCGAAGGCATCGGCCTTGAGGCCGTTGGCGTGAAGACCGATCGCGGTTTCATCGTCATCGACGGTTACGGCAAGACCAACGTGCCGGGCATCTATGCCATCGGCGATGTCGCCGGCCCGCCGCTGCTCGCCCACAAGGCCGAGCATGAAGCAGTGATCTGCGTCGAAAAGATCGCCGGTCTGCCGAATGTCCATCCGATGGACAAGCTCAAGATCCCCGGCTGCACCTATTGCAACCCACAGGTCGCCTCGGTCGGCCTCACCGAAGCCAAGGCCAAGGAACAGGGCCGCGACATCCGCGTCGGCCGGTTCTCCTTTGCGGCAAACGGCAAGGCCGTTGCGCTTGGCGAGGACCAGGGCATGGTCAAGACCATCTTCGACAAGAAGACCGGTGAGCTGCTCGGTGCGCATATGGTGGGTGCGGAAGTCACCGAACTCATTCAGGGCTTCGTCGTCGCCATGAATCTCGAGACGACCGAGGAAGATTTGATGCACACGATCTTCCCGCATCCGACTATTTCGGAATCGATGAAGGAAAGCGTGCTCGACGCCTATGGGCGTGTGCTGAACGCATAAGTGCCGCGTGATGCCCGGCATTGTCTAACCTTGCCGGGTGTCCCATATGTCTCAACGCCGGTTCCTCAAGGGAACTGTTCTTCAGGGAGCGTGGGAATGGAAAGTGTAGGCTGGATTGCAGCAATCATCATCGGCGGTCTCGCCGGCTGGCTTGCGGGCAAGCTCATGGACATGCGCTTCGGCATCTTCATGAACATCATTCTCGGCATTGTCGGCTCGGTTGTCGCCGTTGCGGTGCTGAGAACCTTCGATGTTTTCGTGCAGGACAGCAGGCTCGGTTATTTCGTAACGTCGTTCATTGGCGCCAGCCTTTTGCTGTTTCTGGCGAAACTGGTGCGGCGCTGACAGGGCTTCGTGACCGGAAGGGGCTTACGCTTTTTCTGGAATTGTTCTAAAGCATCCGGCCAACAGATGTTTAGGTCGCCAGGGGCGATGGAAGCAGGTTTTTAATGGTCACTATTCTCGACAGGACGTCGTCCGACGAAAAGCGCATTCGCCACCCGGAAAAGGCGCATAAGCCCGATACCGAGGTCATGCGCAAGCCGGAATGGATCCGCGTCAAGGCGCCGACCTCCAAGGGCTATCACGAGACGCGCGAACTGGTGCGTAGCCATAAGCTGGTGACGGTGTGCGAGGAAGCCGGCTGTCCGAATATCGGCGAGTGCTGGGACAAGAAACACGCGACCTTCATGATCATGGGTGAAATCTGCACCCGCGCCTGCGCCTTCTGCAACGTCGCGACCGGCAAGCCCAACCCGCTGGATATGGCCGAGCCCGAGAACGTCGCCAAGGCCGTCAAGCAGATGGGCCTTTCACACGTCGTCATCACCTCGGTCGACCGCGACGATCTCGCCGATGGCGGTGCTGAACATTTCGAAAAGGTCATCTGGGCGATCCGTGCTGCGTCTCCGACGACGACCATCGAAATCCTGACCCCCGACTTCCTGAAGAAGCCCGGCGCGCTGGAGCGTGTCGTCGCCGCCAAGCCCGATGTCTTCAACCACAATATGGAAACCGTTCCGGGCAATTACCTCACGGTTCGCCCCGGTGCGCGCTATTTCCACTCCGTGCGCCTCCTGCAGCGGGTGAAGGAACTCGATCCCACCATGTTCACCAAGTCGGGCATCATGGTCGGCCTTGGCGAAGAGCGCAACGAAGTGCTGCAGCTGATGGACGATCTGCGCAGCGCCGATGTGGACTTCCTGACCATCGGTCAGTATCTGCAGCCGACCCGCAAGCACCACAAGGTCGAGGCCTTCGTGACGCCGGAAGAGTTCAAGTCTTACGAAACCGTGGCTTATACCAAGGGCTTCCTGATGGTGTCTTCCAGCCCGCTGACCCGCTCCTCGCACCATGCCGGCGACGATTTCGAACGCCTGCGTGCCGCCCGCGAAAAGAAGCTGCTTGCGGCTGCGGAGTAAGGGACAAAGGTTCGGCAACATAGGTTGCTGCATCGGGCGATATACGCTCTCTCCACCGTCATGCTCGGGCTTGTCCCGAGCATCTGCAACCTATCGATTGTACGATACGTGATTGGATCCTCGGGACAGGCCCGAGGATGACGTGAGTGGGAGGCGAGGCTTGTGAAATGGTTCCGCTGCCTGTTCCCGGCCTTCAACCCATCACACCACAACCTTCTCCGGCCTATGCGCCCGCATGCACAAGATCACGCTCAGCACCACCGAACAGATCGCCACGATCTCGACAATGGTCGGCCCGCGTCCTTCCCACAGAAAACCGTAGAGCAGCGCAAACAGCGTTTCGAACAGGATCATCTGCCCGACCATGGTGAGCGGCAGAAGGCGGCTCATGCGGTTCCATAAGGCATTGCCGAGAATGGAGGCGGTGAAACCCAGGCCGGCTGCAACAGCCACAAAGTGCAGCCAGTCGCCCGAATTATGGCTTTCGCCGCCAAAGGCGAAGGCCGGGATGGCGAGCGCCAGCGCAAGCCCGCCGGTCACGACACCGGTCATCATGTTCCAGTCATCGGCGCTGACATCGTGAAGGCGGGAGAGCCAGCGGGCATTGCCGACCGCAAAAGCGGTCCAAGACGCCAGCGCACCGAGCGCACAGGCAAGTCCGATGACGCGAGAGACATCGAGCCCCGCATCGTTTTCCGTCAGCGACTGCCAGGAAATGCCGATAATCCCCATCGCGCCGAAGGCGAGCGACGGCCACAGCTTCTTCAGCGACACCGCGCCGTGATCGCGGCTGCCGATGATGGTGACGGCGACCGGCAGGAAGCCGATGATGATCGAGGTGAAGGCGACGCCGCTCAGCTTCACCGCCGTCGATATGAAGACATAATAGGCGATATTGCCGATCATGCTCAGCCAGCCGAGCGCTATCCACTCCCGCGCGCCAAAATGGGCCGACACGCGTTTCAGGCGCGGCCCTATGATGATGAGGGAAATCAGCCCATAGGTGAGATAACGCGCCGTAGACAGTTGCAGGGCGGAAAAATCCGGCACGAGTTTGGGGGCGAGAAAAATCCCACCCCAGAGCGCACCCGCCAGCATGCCGTAAAAAACACCGAGACCTGTTCTGTTCATGTCATGTCACATCCGCATTCACATTTGCCTGCGATGTGCCACAGCCCTCCGTGGCCGTCTTGACAAAAACTCCTGACCTAATGCGCTGGCGGTTTTAATGAATCCCGTAGGTCCGACGGTAGGCTGCGGGCGTTTCACCCACTGCATTGCGCATGGCCCGCGTCAGTGCAGTCTGGTCGGAAAAACCGGCCCGTAAGGCGATCTCGGCAATTGGCAGGGTGGAATTGCCGAGCAATGCGCAGACCTTGTCCATGCGCAGCCCGGCCAACCAGCGGTGAGGCGGGAGGCCGAATTCTTCGAGAAACAGCGCATGCAGGCGGCTGTCGCTGATCGTCACGCAGGAGGCGAGCATCTCGATGCTCCAGGGGAAGAACGGTTCCGCCCTGATAAGTGCAACGAGCCTGTGCAGGCGTTGGCGGATGTCGGCTTTCTCATTGGCAAGGCTGTCGACCAGGAGCGGCGCCCACAGGCCGGCAATATCGTCGCGTCGCCCATCTGTTGTGATGACGCCGCGCATATAGGCGATCAATTGCCGTGTATCCTGCGCTATGTCGAGAAACGGCGAGCGGAGGAATTTTTCGAGCGTTTGCTCGGGAAGGGCGCCTTCGTCGATATCGACCACCAGCGAGTGGTTGCTTGCCGTTGCTTCCTGGGTGTGCGGCGTGTCGCGATGGATGAACACGCCGCGTCCGGTCGACAATTCGTCCTGCCGTCCGGCCACATCGATCAGCAGACGCCCGGAGACCGGAAGAACGATCTGGACGAAGCCATGCCGTTCCTTCGGTCTTTCTTCCCTGTAGGTTCTGATATCGGCGGATGCGGCTGTCATGACGCTGTCGTTTCCATTGCGCAAAGAAATGGCCGCCTCGAAAAAGCGGCCAGTTTCATTGTTTGATTATGACATCGTCTTGAAGATTGGGCCAGTCGGCTCTATCGGTCGGCTCTGCGCTGGCAATTAACAGTCTTCCTTGGCGGTCGATTCGCCGCGTTTGCGTTTGCGCAGAACCGGCTTGTTCTCTCTCGCCTCGCATTTCGCTACGTCGATCAGATAGGCAAGCACGGGCATGCCGTTCATCGATGCGAGTTGCTTGGCGGATTCGAGAAGGTTGATGATGTTGGAAAAATCGTCCATCGGCTCACTCAGTGGCTCAAAGCGGTTATATGTCGGGTCTGAACCCAAGGATGAATACGCTGGGTGAAATCGGGAGCTTCCAGCGCCGTTGCATCCAATGGGTGTAATATTAGTCGCAAATAAATAGCAATCCCTGCGACGGGGTTACAATAGTCAATTTTCCGTAACTGTCATGCGCGGCGAAGATATCGCTCCGGGGCGATGACAGAAAAATATCCAGCAGTCAGATGAGGTTTCTGAAATGCCAAACTATCTTCACAGGGTGGAAGATGCTGCTGCGATCATCGCCGGGGCGCGGCGAATCATGGTCGTGGGCTGTTCCGGCGGCGGAAAGTCGACGCTTTCGCAGAAGCTCGCGCGCAATTTCAGGCTTCGCTACATCTCCATGGATCGAGATGTTTTCTGGCTGCCTGGCTGGCAGGCGCGCCCGCGCGACGAGCAGCGAGAGAGGATAGCCACCATCATTGCCGAGGAGCGATGGCTGATGGATGGCAGCAATCCATCGTCTTTCGATATAAGGCTGCCGCGATCCCACATCGTTCTGTGGGTGCGCATGCCGCGCTGGCTCTGCCTGTGGGGCGCCGTCAGCCGGGCGATCAAGGGTTATGGCAAGGCCCGCCCGGAAATGGCGGAGGGGTGCCCCGAAAGAATAGACATCGAATTCCTGCGCTATATCTGGAATTTCGAGCGCCGCCATACGCCGATCTTCGAGCAGAATTTCGCGCTTTATGGTCCTGATGTGCCGGTATTCCAGCTGAAAAGCCGAAAACAGTTTCGCCGCCTTCTTGATCTTCTGCGTATCGAGGATTAACTGCCGCTCATGCCACAGTTCGAAACGCATCGCCACGTCAAACACTCGCCCGACCGCATGTACGACCTTGTCGCCGATGTGGAGAAATATCCGCAGTTTCTGCCCCTTTGCGAGGCGCTCACCGTCCGCTCGCGCAAGGAGCGCGATGGCAAGGTGCTGCTGGTGGCGGATATGACGGTGGGCTACAAGGCCATTCGCGAAACCTTCACCACACAGGTGCTGCTGAACCCGGCCGAGCGCGCCATCGACGTGAAATATATCGACGGCCCGTTCAAATATCTCGACAATCGCTGGCGTTTCGAACCTGCCGACGATGGCGGCTCAGCCATTCATTTCTTCATCGATTACGAATTCAAGAACCGTCTGCTCGGCGCAGTCATGGGGTCGATGTTCGACCGGGCCTTCCGCATGTTCGCAGAAGCCTTCGAAACGCGTGCCGATAAAATCTATACGGACCCGGTCTGATTGAGGGTAATCAGCATCTCTAGCGCTGTCCTCACCGTCGCAAGCCGGATTTCCGTGCGGCCGATCTCGCCATAACGCATTTCCCGATGCAGGATTTTACCGCTGCGCGCTTTCGCTGCCAGATGCACCAGCCCAACCGGCTTGTCGGCGGAACCGCCGCCCGGACCGGCAATGCCGGTTACTGCCACTGCGAAATCCGCCCGTGAACGGAAGAGGGCGCCATGCGCCATCTGCAGCGCCGTCTGCCGGGACACCGCGCCGAAATTTGCCAGCGTCTCGGCGCCAACGCCCAGCATGTCCATCTTGGCTTCATTGGTATAGGTGACAAAACCACGATCGACGACAGCGGAGGAGCCGGCAATCTCCGTCAGTGCACCGGCGATCAGGCCGCCCGTGCAGCTTTCCGCGGTCGAGACCATGAAACCATGCGCGGTGAAATCGATAATGATCTGCCTGGCCAGCTCTTCTATGTCAGCGGGAAAAAGGTTCATAAAGGTCTGCCCCTGTAGACGACGGTAGCGGTGGCGATTGCAGCGATGCCTTCCCGGCGGCCGACGAAACCGATGGTCTCATTGGTCGTCGCCTTCACCGAGCAGCGCTCCAGCGCGATGCCCAGCATGTCCGAGAGTGCCTCGCGCATGGCCTGGCGGTGCGGGCCGATGCGCGGCGCTTCCGCAATCAGCGAGACATCGGCATTCATGATCGTGCCGCCATTGTCGCGAACCACTTTGGCCGCATGTTCGAGGAAGATGCGCGAGGCCGCTCCCTTCCATTGCGGATCGGAAGGCGGGAAGTGATCGCCGATATCGCCAGCACCGCAGGTGGCGAGCAGCGCATCCGTCAGCGCATGCAAAGCCACATCCGCATCCGAATGACCTTTGAGTTTCTGGTCGTGTTCGATGAAGACGCCACACAACGTCACGCCGTCGCCGGCCTCCAGCTGGTGCACGTCGTAACCATTGCCGGTGCGCACGTCCGGCAATCCGTGGGAGAGCTTTTCATCGGCCATGGCGATATCCCGCTTGAGAGTGAGTTTTACATTGTCGACCGAACCCTCGGTCAGCGTCACCGTCAGTCCCGCCCATTCGGCAATCGAAGCATCGTCGGTGAAATCGGATTTTCCGGAGGCGGCAGCGGCGCGGTGCGCGGCGAGAATATCGCCGTAGCCGAAACTCTGTGGCGTCTGCGCGGCATAAAGCCCCTGCCGGGAAACCGTTTCCACGACAAGATCGTCAGATCCGCGCTTCAGCGTGTCGGTGACGGGCAGGGCAGGCAGGACGCCGCTGGCACCGGCCCGGTGCAGGGCGATAATGCGTTCCAGCATGTCCACGGCGACGAAAGGCCGCACGGCATCATGGATCATCACATGCGTCAGCTCTTCCGAGGCGAGCGCTTCCAGCCCGGCAAGCACCGATTGCTGGCGTGTCGCACCGCCCGTGACGGTAACGATCCGCTCGCCGGCATCAAGCCGCTGGAGGATCGGCGACAGCAGTGCCGCATCGTCTGCATGACTGACGATCACGATGGGGGAGGCCTGATCCCAGGCAAGGAAGGTTGACAATGTATGCTCGATCACGGCCCTGCCGCCGATAGGGCGATATTGTTTCGGCCCTTCCTCGGGAGAGCCCGCTCTTTCTCCGCGTCCGGCGGCGACGATGACGATGCCGAGTTTCATAGTACTTTCCTGCATTGGTCTTATGCTTTGCGCGCAACCCTTAGCGGTTGACAGTCCTGCTCTAGCGTTTCAAAACCCGGATGGCCAGCCCGATAAGACGCGCATTCGCCCCTGCATGTCGCAGGATCGAGGGTCATTGCGCCTTTGAACCTGCACAAATTGCTGCCGACAGCAAAACAGGCAGGCAGTCGCCCAGCAAATAAAAGGTGCAACCCTCTAAAAGTGCTTGGCAACTGCACAAACACTGTCTAAAAATAATGCAAATAACCCTTCTGCATGAAAGATCATCAATTGCATCTTCCGGAGTTGTCAGAACCGTTCAGCATCGGCTCAGTCACGATCCGTAATCGTGCCGTGCTGGCGCCCATGTCGGGCGTGACGGATCTGCCGTTCCGGCAGCTCGCCTGGCGTTATGGCGCGGGCCTTGTCGTTACGGAAATGGTGGCAAGCCGTGAGCTCGTCGCCAACCGGGGCGAATCCTGGGCGCGGCTGAAAAATGCCGGCATGGTGCCGCATATGGTGCAGCTTGCCGGACGCGAGGCGCATTTCATGGCCGAGGCAGCGAAGATCGCGGCCGATAATGGCGCCGGCATCATCGACATCAACATGGGCTGTCCAGCCAAGAAGGTGACGGGTGGTTATTCCGGCTCCGCTTTGATGCGCGATCCCGATCATGCTCTCTCGCTCATCGAGGCGACGGTCAATGCAGTCGACGTGCCCGTGACGCTGAAGATGCGGCTCGGCTGGGACGAAAACACCATCAATGCGCCGGAGATCGCCCGCCGTGCCGAAGCCGCTGGCGTTCAGCTCATTACCATTCACGGCCGCACCCGCATGCAGTTTTACGAGGGACGGGCGGACTGGGATGCCATCCGCGCCGTGCGCGAGGTGATTTCCGTGCCGCTGATCGCCAATGGCGACGTTGAAACGGCCGATGATGCACGCGAAATCCTGCGCCGCTCGGGTGCGGATGCCGTCATGGTCGGGCGCGGCGCGCAGGGGCAGCCCTGGCTGCCGGCGGTGCTTGCCGGACATTCAGCGCCGCACCGCGCCGATATTCCCGCCATCGCCATCGAACATTACGAGATGATGCTGGAATTTTACGGAAGGGAAGCCGGTCTCCGGCACGCCCGCAAACATCTGGGCTGGTATCTCGACCGTTTCGCGCCAGAGATCGCCACGACTGACAAGGCTGAAATCATGACATCGCGTGATACGGCGGAAGTGGCGGACCTGCTGCGCTCCGCCCTTAGCGAAAATGCGGGCGAAGACGCCGCAAGGAAGGCCGCATGAGCGCTGACAAACACAGCCCGGCAGATGGAAACCCGCTTGCCATGGCGGTTCTGAACGCGGTGCAGAACCCCGTCATTCTGGTGGATGCCGAAGGTTTCATCGCCTTTGCCAACTGGGAAGCCGAAGCCTTTTTCGGGGCGAGCGCCTCCCATCTCGCGCGCTACCGCGTTTCCACCTTCATTCCCTTCGGCAGCCCGTTGCTCGCACTGATCGATCAGGTGCGGGAGCGCCGCGCGCCGGTCAACGAATATCGCGTCGATCTGAGTTCGCCGCGTCTTGGCCAGGACAAGCTGGTCGATCTTTATGTCGCGCCCGTTGTCAGCGAACCGGGATCGGTGGTCGTCGTCTTCCAGGAAAGGTCGATGGCCGACAAGATCGACCGGCAACTGACGCATCGCGCTGCGGCGCGCTCTGTCACAGGCCTTGCCTCCATGCTAGCGCATGAGATCAAGAACCCGCTGTCCGGCATTCGCGGCGCCGCCCAGCTGCTGGAGACTTCGGTTGCCGATGAAGACCGGGCGCTGACGCGGCTGATCTGCGACGAGACCGACCGCATCGTCTCGCTGGTCGACCGTATGGAGGTGTTTTCCGACGAGCGGCCGGTGGATCGCGTGCCGGTCAACATCCATTCCGTGCTCGATCATGTGAAGGCCATCGCCAAGGCTGGCTTTGCCCGCAATATCAAGATTTCGGAAAACTACGACCCCTCGTTGCCGCCTGTTTATGCCAATCGCGACCAGCTGGTGCAGGTGTTTCTCAATCTGGTGAAGAATGCGGCGGAAGCCGTGGGCAACCAGCCGGATGGCGAGATCATCCTCACCACCGCCTATCGCCCCGGCATGCGGCTTTCGGTCGCCGGCAGCCGCGAGCGCATCTCGCTGCCGCTCGAATTCTGCGTGCATGACAATGGCCCGGGCGTTCCGGCCGATCTTCTGCCGCATCTTTTCGATCCTTTCATCACCACCAAGACGAATGGTTCGGGCCTCGGGCTGGCGCTTGTCGCCAAGCTGATCGGCGCCCATGGCGGCATTGTCGAATGCGACAGCCAGAACCACCGCACGACTTTCCGCGTATTGATGCCCGTCTCGCCGGAAGTGGCGCTCGACGACCGCTCTTTGCCGAACACGACAGGAAATGACCAATGACAGCTACGATCCTCGTCGCCGATGATGATGCCGCAATCCGCACGGTGCTGAACCAGGCGCTGAGCCGCGCCGGTTACGACGTGCGCATCACCTCCAATGCCGCCACGCTCTGGCGCTGGGTTTCGGCGGGTGAGGGCGATCTTGTCGTGACCGATGTCGTGATGCCGGATGAAAACGCCTTCGACCTTCTGCCGCGCATCAAGAAGGCCCGCCCGGACCTGCCGGTTCTGGTGATGAGCGCCCAGAACACCTTCATGACGGCCATCAAGGCCTCGGAAAAAGGCGCTTACGACTACCTGCCGAAGCCCTTCGACCTGACGGAACTGATCGCCATCATCGGCCGCGCCCTGTCGGAACCGAAGCGCAAGCCGGCCAAGCTCGATGACGACATGCAGGACGGCATGCCGCTTGTCGGCCGTTCGGCTGCGATGCAGGAAATCTACCGCGTTCTCGCCCGCCTGATGCAGACCGACCTGACGCTGATGATCACCGGTGAATCCGGCACCGGCAAGGAACTGGTGGCGCGGGCGCTGCATGATTACGGCAAGCGCCGCAACGGTCCCTTCGTCGCCATCAACATGGCGGCAATCCCGCGCGACCTGATCGAATCGGAACTTTTCGGCCATGAGAAGGGCGCCTTCACCGGCGCGCAGAACCGCTCGACCGGCCGTTTCGAACAGGCCGAGGGCGGCACGCTGTTCCTCGACGAAATCGGTGACATGCCCATGGATGCCCAGACACGCCTGCTGCGCGTCTTGCAGCAGGGCGAATATACGACGGTGGGCGGCCGCACGCCGATCCGCACCGATGTCCGCATCGTCGCCGCCACCAACAAGGACCTGAAGCAATCGATCAATCAGGGCCTTTTCCGCGAAGACCTTTATTATCGCCTGAACGTCGTGCCGCTGCGGCTGCCGCCGCTGCGTGACCGCGCCGAGGATATTCCCGATCTGGTGCGCCATTTCATCCAGCAGGGCGAAAAGGAAGGTCTGGAAGGCAAGCGTTTCGAGAGCGAGGCGCTTGAGGTCATGAAGGCCTATGCCTGGCCGGGCAACGTGCGCGAGCTGGAAAACCTGATCCGTCGCCTGATGGCGCTTTATCCGCAGGAAGTCATCACCCGCGAGATTATAGAGCAGGAACTGCAATCGGATGTGCCCGACAGCCCACTCGACAAGATGGCGGTCCGCACCGGTTCGCTCACCATTTCGCAGGCGGTGGAAGAAAATATGCGGGATTATTTCGCCAGTTTCGGCGATGGCCTGCCGCCGCCCGGCCTTTACGACCGCGTTCTGCGCGAACTCGAATATCCGCTGATTCTCGCGGCTCTGACCGCGACGCGTGGTAACCAGATCAAGGCCGCCGATCTTCTCGGCCTGAACCGCAATACGCTGCGCAAGAAAATCCGCGAGCTTGGCGTTTCCGTTTATCGCAGCTCCCGCCCAACCTGAGAATGTTGACAAGGCCGCATTTGTCGTTGCACTTTCGCCACATTGTGTTGCTTGAAAAACACTAGGAAGGAAGAGATTCGTCGGTCTGAGGCGCGTCTTACCTGACTTCAGAAATGTGGTGCTGGCTGGCCAGCGATTGGGAGTAGTGCATGCGGAAACCCGCCGCCGAAAACGCCGTTGCCGATGAAGCAGCGGGCATGGTGGTTGCCGATCGCAGGATGTCTTTCGCTTTGCCGGGGCTGGTGCTCGCCGGCGTCGCTCTCGTTTGCGCCATCCTCACCCTGTTCGTGCTTCTGGGTGTCACGCCAATCGCGCCGACATCGAACGTCGTCATCGCCTCCGTCGTCATCAATTCGATCTTCGTGATCGGCCTGATCTTCCTCATCGGGCGCGAAATCAACCGGCTGCTGAAAGCGCGTAAAAAGGGCAGGGCGGCGGCGCGTCTGCATGTGCGCATCGTCGTGCTTTTCTCCATCGTGGCGATTACGCCCGCGGTGCTCGTCGCCATCTTCGCCAGTCTGACGCTGAATGTCGGCCTCGACCGCTGGTTTTCGCTGCGCACGCAGTCGATCGTCGATTCATCGAGCAATATCGCCCAGGCCTATATGATGGAGAATGCCGGTTATCTTCAGGGGCAGACCCTGTCGATGGCGACCGACCTCGACCGCAACCGTGCGCTTTTTTATCTGGATCGCACCGGCTTCGTCGATCTGATGACCCGTCAGGCCAAGGGGCGCGGCCTTCTCGGCGCGTTTCTGGTGCAGGAGGACGGCGACGCCGTTGCCCAGGCCGACATCAAGACCGAAAAACCGCTTCCCGCCATCCCGCATGACGCGCTTGAAAAGGCGGCCGCCGGCCAGCCGACGCTGATACCGCCCGGTATCACCAACCTCGTCGGCGCCATTATCAAGCTCGAAGGCATCAGCGGCACCTTCCTTTACACGGTGCGCGCCGTCGATCCCAAGGTAATGAGCGCGATGCGGCTGATGGAAGAGAACCGCGCCGAATACAAGGCGATGGAGGCGGGCCGCGCGCCGCTGCAGATCGCCTTTGCGATCCTCTATCTCGGTTTCGCGCTGATCGTGCTTCTCGCCGCCATCTGGACGGCGATTGCGGTGGCCGACCGTATCGTGCGGCCGATCCGTCTCCTCATCAGTGCGGCAGACAGTGTCGCCACCGGCAACATGCATGTGCTGGTTCCTGTCCGCGCGGTCGATGGCGACGTCGGACGACTGTCGCGCACCTTCAACAAGATGGTCTCGGAACTGCGCAGCCAGCAGGAACAGATCATTGAGGCCAAGGACGATATCGACGACCGCCGCCGCTTCATCGAGGCCGTGCTGTCCGGCGTCACCGCCGCCGTCATCGGTGTCGATGAGAACCGCAGGATCACCATCGTCAATCCGTCGGGCGAAGAATTCCTGGCGCAGACATCCGAGCAGCTTATCGGCGCGCAACTGTCGGAGATCGCGCCCGAAATCGAACAGGTCGTCAACGAGGCCAATACCTGGTCACGCGGCAACTTCCGCAAGCAGATCAACATCATGCGGCGCGGCAAGGAACGGACGTTGAATGTGCAGGTGACCCGTGAGGACGCCCGCGACAGCCGCGACAGCTACGTCATCACCCTCGACGACATCACCGATCTCGTCATCGCCCAGCGTTCGACCGCATGGTCGGATGTGGCGCGCCGCATCGCGCATGAGATCAAGAACCCGCTGACGCCGATCCAGCTTTCCGCCGAGCGTATCAAACGCCGTTTCGGCAAGCAGATCGACGAGAGCGACCGCGCCGTCTTCGACCAGTGTACGGACACCATCGTCCGGCAGGTCGGCGATATCGGCCGGATGGTGGATGAATTCTCCGCCTTTGCGCGCATGCCGAAGCCGACGAAGGAAAAGTCGGACCTGCGGGCGATCTTGAAGGATGCGGCGTTCCTGAGGGAAATCAGCGCCGCCGATACGAAGTTTGCGACGGAGCTGGGTGATATCCCGCTGGAGGGCATGTTTGATGCCCGCATGCTGGGTCAGGCCTTCGGCAATCTCATCAAGAATGCGACGGAAGCCATCGAGGCGGTGGAAGGCGAAAAACGGCCGGGTAAGATTCTGGTGCGCGCCGCTTTTGACGAAGCCAATTCGCGTTTCGTGGCTGACATTATCGACAATGGCCGCGGCCTTCCCGTCGAGAACCGTCACCGCATTCTCGAACCCTATATGACGATGCGGGACAAGGGCACGGGCCTCGGCCTCGCCATCGTCAAGAAGATCATCGAAGAGCATGGCGGGTATCTGGAACTCCACGATGCCCCGCCGGAGTTCGATCACGGCCACGGCGCCATGATCAGAGTGCTGCTACCCTATGTCGAGGCGGTCGGCGGCGAAAATAACAAGGAAGCAGCATATGGCGTCTGATATTCTGGTCGTGGATGACGAGGCGGACATTCGCGAAATCGTAGCGGGCATTCTGTCCGACGAGGGCCACGAGACCCGCATGGCGTTCGACAGCGACAGCGCGCTGGCCGCCATTTCGGAGCGCGTGCCGCGCCTGATCTTTCTGGACATCTGGATGCAGGGCTCCAAGCTCGACGGTCTGGCGCTGCTGGATGAGATCAAGAGCCGCCACCCCGAAATCCCGGTGGTCATGATTTCCGGTCACGGCAATATCGAAACCGCCGTCAACGCCATCAAGCGCGGCGCCTTCGATTTCATCGAAAAACCGTTCAAGGCCGACCGCCTCATTCTGATCGCCGAGCGGGCGCTGGAAAACTCCAAGCTGAAGCGCGAGGTTCAGGAACTCAAGAAGCGTACCGGTGACGCGGTAGAACTCGTCGGCGCATCGCTTGCGGTGTCGCAGCTTCGTCAGACCATCGACCGGGTTGCGCCCACCAACAGCCGCATCATGATCCTCGGCCCCTCCGGTTCCGGCAAGGAACTTGTGGCGCGCATGGTGCACAAGAAGTCCTCGCGTGCGAGCGGACCCTTCGTGGCGCTCAACGCCGCGACGATCACGCCGGACCGCATGGAAATTGCGCTTTTCGGCACGGAAGGCCTGCCTGGGCAGCCGCGCAAGGTCGGCGCTCTGGAAGAAGCCCATCGCGGCGTGCTTTATCTCGATGAAGTCGGCGAAATGCCGCGCGAGACGCAGAACAAGATTCTGCGCGTGCTGGTCGATCAGCAGTTCGAGCGCGTCGGCGGCGGCAAGCGGGTGAAGGTGGATGTGCGCATCATTTCCTCGACCGCCCATCACCTCGAAAGCCTGATCGCCGAAGGCCAGTTCCGTGAAGACCTGTATCATCGCCTCGCCGTCGTGCCGGTGAAGGTGCCGGCGCTCTCCGAACGGCGCGAGGATATTCCTTTCCTCGTCGATATGTTCATGCGCCAGATTTCCGAGCAGGCCGGCATCCGTCCGCGCAAGATCGGCGACGACGCCATGGCCGTTCTCCAGACGCATGACTGGCCGGGCAATATCCGTCAGCTGCGGAACAATATCGAGCGGCTGATGATTCTCGCCCGTCCAGAAGGCGGCGAAGCGCCGATCTCGGCCGACATGCTGCCTTCGGATATTGGCGACATGCTGCCGAAGATTTCGGCGCAGGGCGATCAGCACATCATGACCCTGCCGTTGCGTGAAGCGCGTGAAATGTTCGAGCGGGACTACCTGATGGCGCAGATCAACCGCTTCGGCGGCAATATTTCGCGAACGGCGGAATTTGTCGGCATGGAACGGTCTGCACTGCATCGCAAACTGAAATCTCTCGGCGTATAAGGAAAGAAGGCGCTTCGCCGTAACCGATTATTCCGTCAGAGAGACAGCATGAAAGTCATCATTTGCGGCGCAGGGCAGGTGGGTTACGGCATCGCCGAACAATTGTCGCGGGAGGATAATGAGGTATCGGTCATCGATACCGCCGCACCGCTCATCACCGCCATTACCGAGACGCTGGATGTGCGCGGTTATGTCGGCCATGGCGCGCATCCCGACATGCTCGCCAAGGCTGGCGCCGATCAGGCCGACATGATCATCGCCGTGACCTTGCATGACGAGATCAACATCGTCGCCTGCGAGGTGGCGCATGCCCTGTTCAGCGTGCCGACCAAGATCGCCCGCATCCGCGACCAGAGCTATCTGAAGCCGGAATATGCCGATCTCTTCAGCCGCGAGAACATGTCCATCGACGTGACGATTTCGCCGGAAGTCGAAGTCGGCAAGATGGTGCTCCGGCGCATCGCCTTTCCGGGCGCAACGGATGTGGTGCGTTTCGCCGACGACACGATCTACATGCTGGCCATCGAATGCATGGAGGATTGCCCGGTCATCAACACGCCGCTGCAGCAGCTCTCCAGCCTCTTTCCGGACCTCATCGCCACGGTGGTGGGTGTTTATCGGGATGGTATCCTCAAGGTGGCGCATTCTTCGGAACAGTTGCGGGTGGGCGACCTTGCCTATGTCATCTGCCAGCGCCAGCACGCCCGCCGCACCTTAAGCCTTTTCGGCCATGAGGAGCAGGAAGCGCAGCGCATCGTGATTGCCGGCGCCGGCAATATCGGCCACTTCGTCGCCCGCAAGATCGAGGAACTGCAGCCGAAAACGCGGGTGAAGATCATCGAGGCGGACCGCGACAGGGCGGTCGCCGCATCCGAACAGCTCAGCAATACCATCGTCATGCACGGCTCGGCGCTCGACCAGAAAATCCTGATGCAGGCCGATATTCAGGATGCCGATCTGATCGTCACGCTGACCAATAACGATCAGACCAATATTCTGGCGGCGGTGATTGCCAAGCAGCTCGGCTGCAAATCGAATCTGGCGCTTTTGAACAGTACGTCGTTCCACGACGTCGCCCGCTCTCTGGGGCTCGATGCCTATATCAACCCTCGGGCCGTGACGATCTCCCGCGTGCTTCAGCATGTGCGCAAGGGCCGCATCCGCTCAGTCTATGCCGTCCAGCGCGGCTCGGCGGAGGTGATCGAGGCGGAAGCGCTGGAGACGTCGCCGCTGGTCGGCCAGTCCTTCCGCGACATCGATATGCCCGACGGTGTGCGCATCGGGGCGATCTATCGCGACGGCGTGGTGATCCGCCCGGATGGCAGCACGAAAATCAAGGCGAAGGACCGGGTCGTGCTGTTTGCATCCGCCGATGCGGTGCGCGACGTGGAACAACTTTTCCGTGTTTCGATACAATATTTTTGACTGTCCCGAATTGAAAATGTGGGTCAATACTCGTACTCATTCGGCTGTTTTGACCGTTGCGGAACGGAACACGATTTGATACCAGAGTTTGAGGTCGGCCAAGCGGGGGACAAGACTCGGCCGGCTTATTATTGATTGATTATTTTCCGGTATCCCTGCCGGCAAAAAAGAAAGAAGCGGCGCCATGGCGGAACGTTCTCAAAACCTTCAGGATCTCTTCCTCAATACCGTTCGTAAGCAAAAGATTTCGCTCACGATTTTCCTGATCAACGGCGTCAAGCTGACGGGCGTTGTCACCTCCTTCGACAATTTCTGCGTGCTTCTGCGCCGTGACGGTCATTCGCAGCTTGTTTACAAGCATGCGATCTCCACCATCATGCCCGGCCAGCCGATGCAGATGTTCGAAAGCGAAGAAGGCGCTGCCTGATCGGGCTCCCTCGACGGATATTCGACAAAGACTGACCCGGACCGGGAACATTTCCCGTGCCGTCAGGTTAATCCCCATGGCCGCCCGCGCGGATGCGGTCGGCCGCAATCCTCTTTCTGGACAAGGCTGAACCCATTTCAACGCGCGACACCTCGAACGAATCGATTATTCCGGAGCAGGAAAAGCGCCGCGACGACATGCGTGCGGTCGTCCTCGTGCCGGTCCTCAAGCAGCGCGAAACCCGCGACGCGGCTGCCGGCCCGGCTGCTCCCGGTCGTTCGGTGGAAGCCAAGCTTGAGGAAGCGAAGGGACTGGCGCTCGCCATCGATCTGGAAGTGACGCAGGGTCTCATCGTTCCGGTGAACCAGCCGCGCCCGGCCACGCTGTTTGGAACGGGCAAGATCGAAGAAATCGGTCATCTTCTCGACGAGACCGATTCCGGCCTGGTGATCGTCGATCATCCGCTGACCCCGGTGCAGCAGCGCAATCTCGAAAATCAGTGGAATTGCAAGGTCATCGACCGCACGGGCCTGATCCTTGAAATCTTCGGTCGCCGCGCCTCCACAAAGGAAGGCACGCTGCAGGTCGATCTTGCGCATCTGAACTACCAGAAGGGACGCCTCGTCCGAAGCTGGACCCACCTTGAACGCCAGCGCGGCGGTGCGGGCTTCATGGGCGGTCCGGGTGAAACCCAGATCGAAGCCGACCGCCGGCTTTTGCAGGAACGCATCGTCAAGCTGGAGCGCGAGCTGGAGCAGGTGGTCCGCACGCGCCAGCTTCACCGCGCCAAGCGCCGCAAGGTGCCGCATCCGATCGTCGCTCTCGTCGGTTACACCAATGCCGGCAAATCCACACTGTTCAATCGCATCACCGGCGCCGGCGTTCTGGCGGAGGATATGCTGTTCGCCACGCTCGACCCGACCTTGCGCCGCATGAAGCTGCCGCATGGCCGCACCGTGATCCTGTCCGATACGGTCGGTTTCATTTCCGATCTTCCGACGCATCTGGTCGCCGCTTTCCGTGCCACTCTGGAAGAGGTGCTGGAAGCCGATCTCGTTTTGCATGTGCGCGACATGTCCGATCCGGACAATGCCGCCCAGTCTGCGGATGTGCTGCGTATTCTCGGCGACCTCGGCATTGACGAGAAGGAAGCGGAAAAGCGCATCATCGAGGTCTGGAACAAGGTCGACCGTCTCGAGCCGGAAGCGCATGACGCCATCATGCAGCGCGCCGAGGGTCGTTCGGATATCCGCGCTGTTTCGGCCATCACGGGTGAGGGCGTCGATGCCCTGATGGACGAGATTTCAAAGCGCCTTTCCGGTGTGCTGACGGAGACGACGGTGCTTCTGTCCATCGAGCAATTGCCGCTTATCTCCTGGATTTATAACAATTCCATCGTCGACGGTCGTGAAGATCATGAGGACGGATCGGTCGCGCTCGATGTGCGCCTTTCGGAAGCGCAAGCGGCCGAACTGGAACGGAAGCTTGGAAAAGCGACGGTTCGCGAACGGGAAGACTGGGAGCGCTGAGCGCTCCTTGCATTGTCCCAAACTCTCTCTGTCATTCCGGCCTTGAGCCGGAATCCAGCCACGGCGCGTCTGCGCCGTGAGAAGAGTCTTTTGCGATCAAAGACTTGATCGCGCTGGACCCCGGACTAAATCCGGGGTGACGGTGCGGATGCTGCGCTGCTGCCAGATGCATTCGGCAGTCATAATGGAAGTGCTGTGCCTTACCGGATTCACCGCATATCCCTGCGATCAGGACGAAACCTTATCAAGCGAACGTTCGATGCGTTTCGCCGCCTGCCAGAGATCTTCCATTCTCTCGAGGCTCGCTTCTTCCAGCGTTTCGCCATTTTGGGTGAGTGACGTTTCGATGTGATTGAAACGCCTGCGGAATTTCGTATTCGTACCGCGCAGCGCATCTTCCGGATCGGCTTTGACATGCCTGCCGATATTGACGAGGGCAAAAATGAGATCGCCGAGCTCGTCCGAGACCTTTTCCGGTTTTCCCTCCGCCAGCGCCTCACGCAATTCAGCGATTTCCTCCTCAATCTTGTCGAGAATGGGAGCGGGGTTCGACCAGTCGAAACCGGCACGCGCTGCCTGTTCCTGCAGCTTCAGGGCTTCGGTCAGCGCCGGCTGGCTGCGCTGTACGCCGCCCAGAAAACCTGCCTTGAAATCCTCGGTGATGCCGCGTCGCGCGCGTCGCTCTGCACGCTCGCGTTTTTCTTCCGCCTTGATGCGGTCCCATTGCAGTTTGACGCCGTCCGGCGTGTCGGCGTCGGATACGGCGAAGACATGGGGATGACGGCGGATCATCTTCGAGGTCACGGCATGCACCACGTCGCCGAAGGCGAATTCGCCCATCTCTTCGGCAATGCGGGCATGGAAAACCACCTGTAGCAGAAGGTCGCCCAGCTCCTCGCAAAGATCGTCCATATCCTTGCGCTCGATGGCGTCGGCGACTTCATAAGCCTCTTCAATGGTATAGGGTTTGATCGTCTCGAAAGTCTGCACGACATCCCAAGGGCAACCGGTTTCCGGCCGCCGCAGCGCTTCCATGATCTCGATCAGGCGGGAAATATCCTTCGAGGCTTCCATAGTGTCTCAAACCTTCGTTTTTTGTTTCTGCGCATCGCCCGGACGGAAAACCGCCACGCACGTCCTGCGGAAATGCTCTAGTTCAATGGAATGTCGTTGCCGCTCTTGGACGACTGGTAGCTGGTGGAAAGATCCTCATAGGCGGCCTTGATGCGGGCCGTCTGCGCCTTCAACGTGGTCTTCAGCGGGTCCTCTTCACCCTCCACCAGATCGGCGATGAAATACGAATTCCAGAAGGCATTGTTGCGGCGATAGCCGCCCGGTTCCAGCCCGAAAACTTCCTTGAGGATTTTCAGGTCGTGAGGGATCGCGAAAGCGTCGCGGGAATCCTCGTGGCTGAAGAAGGAGTAGAAATTATCGAAGCCGGCCCAGGTGATGGCGGACATGCACATGGTGCAGGGTTCGTGGGTGGAGAGAAAAATCAGCTCCTTCGTGTTGGGCTTTTCGCCCAGCTCGTAAAACCGCTTCAGCGTGTGCACTTCACCATGCCAGAGTGGATTTTCCAGCTCGTTATTTGTCTCGGCGACCACCAGTGACAGATCCGATTTGCGCAGGATCGCCGCGCCGAAAACCTTGTTGCCAAGGCTGACGCCACGCGCCGTCAAGGGCAGAATATCGTGTTCGATGACATCGAGAAGGCGGGCGGCGAGGGTGGGGCTGGTCAAGGGGCTGGTCCTTCGTGCCGCTTTAAGGAAAAGCGGTCTTCGCATGGGGAAATCGACAGTCGATGGTCGCTCCTTGTTCGGCGCGAGGACCCGCTTTGTCAAGGGATTGCGAGGGGATTCTCAGGGCTTGCGCGGGTGTGGAAAAGCATCACCGGTTTGTTTTCCTCCAAAACCGGGGTCTTCGAGAAATAAAAATCCAGGTGCCGGAAAGGCTTGAATTTCTGTTTCTTCAATCTTGCACTGCAATGCGGGATATATGTCCAATGCACAACGAACATGATTTTTCCGCTGCTGGCGACCGCCTTTCAACCTTCCCCGCTTTCTTCCGGGTCGAGGGGCGGCAGGTCGCTGTTTTCGGTAATGGCGATGAAGCCTTCGCGAAGGTAAGGCTTCTCGCCAATACCAACGCGCACATCATTGCCTATGCTGACCAGCCGGAAGCCGATTTTGCCCGTTATATCAGCGAAAGCGGCATTGATCATCGGGCTTTGGCTTTCGCCGGCGAATTGATCGAAGACGCCACGCTGGTCTTCGCCGCGACCGGCGATGAGGCGCTGGACCGTGAGATCGTCACCGTCGCCCGCGCCGCGAAAATCCCCGCCAATGCGGTGGATCAGCCGGAATTCTGCGATTTCTTCACCCCCGCGCTCGTCGCCCGCGCGCCCGTCGCCGTAGCCATCGGCACAGAAGGGGCAGGGCCGGTTCTTGCCCAGATGATCCGCGCCCGCATCGACCAGATGCTGTCGCCGTCGCTTGGCAAACTTGCGCGCCTTGCCGTGCAGTATCGCGATGCGGCCGAGGAGAATGTGCCGAAGGGCGCCTTGCGGCGCAATTTCTGGCGGCGGTTCTTTTCAGGTGCGGTGGCGGATGCCGTCGCCCTTGGCGACACGCTCTCCGCCCGTCAGGCCGTCGACCGCCTGCTGCAATCGCCCGAACGCAGTGAAGGCCGTATCTGGCTTGTCGGCGCAGGACCGGGCGCTGAAGATTTGCTGACGCTGCGCGCGCAGCGCGTATTGATGGAAGCCGATGTGATCGTTTACGACGCGCTTGTGCCGCAGGCGATTGTCGATATGGGCCGCCGCGACGCCGAGCGGCTCTCCGTCGGCAAGCGCAAGGGCTGCCACAGCAAGTCGCAGGACGAGATCAACCGCCTGCTGGTGCGCCTCGGCAAAGATGGCAAGCGCGTCGTGCGCCTCAAATCCGGCGATCCGCTGGTCTATGGCCGGGCGGGCGAAGAAATGGCGGCGCTGCGCGAGGCGGGTATTGCCTATGAGATCGTGCCCGGCATCACGTCGGCCTTCGCCGCGGCTGCGGATTTCGAATTGCCGCTGACGCTGCGCGGTGTCGCTTCATCGCTGATTTTTACCACCGGCCACGATCTGGCTGGCGATGTCCTGCCCGATTGGGCCCGGCTTGCCGTTTCCGGCGCCACCATCGCCGTCTATATGGGCCGCAGTGTTGCTGCTTCGGTCGCGAAGCGGCTGATCGACGCGGGATTGGGCGTGGAAACCACGGTTGCCGTCATCGAAAACGCCAGCCGCGCGGATCGCCGCCTGCTGCATGGCACACTGAACGATCTGCCCGAGCTCGAACATCGCGATGAACTGACCGGCCCGGTCATGGTCATCATCGGCGATGCGGTGGCGGGCGCCAATTTTGACAGGTCCGAGGCGCTTGCATCGTCAGTGCGGCCGGTGGATTTCAAACGGGAGTATGTAAATGGCTGACAAGGTTTTGACCGCCAACCGCCTGAGCGATGGCATCGCCGTCTGGCTCGATGCCAACGGGGAGTGGACGGAGAACCTGCAGGGCGCAATCGTTGCCCGCCATGCGGAGGCCGTCGCCTCGTTCGAGGAAATCGGCAAGCGCGATTTCTCCGCCAACAAGGTCGTCGATGTCGCCGTCATCGATGTCATCGAGGAGAACGGCAAGCTCTGGCCCACGCGTCTTCGCGAACGCATCCGCGCCGCCGGCCCCACCGTGCACTATGCCACCGGCTTCAAGCCGGCCGATGCAGCATTCATCGCAGTCTGAGGAAGAATATGTACCGTTACGACGAGTTCGATCACGCATTTGTTGAAGGCCGCGTGGCGCAGTTTCGCGATCAGGTCGAGCGCCGCCTTTCCGGCGAACTGGCCGAGGATGCGTTCAAGCCGCTGCGCCTGATGAACGGCGTCTATCTTCAGCTGCACGCCTATATGCTGCGCGTCGCCATTCCTTACGGCACGCTGAATTCGAAGCAGATGCGGATGCTGGCTCACATCGCCCGCAAATATGACCGGGGTTATGGCCACTTCACCACCCGTCAGAACATCCAGTACAACTGGCCGCGCCTTTCCGATACGCCGGATATCCTGTCCGAACTGGCGAGCGTGGAAATGCACGCGCTTCAGACGTCCGGCAACTGCATTCGCAACGTCACCGCCGATCATTTCGCGGGTGCGGCCGCCGATGAGGTCGCCGATCCGCGTCCCTATGCGGAAATCCTGCGTCAGTGGTCTTCCGTACACCCGGAATTCTCCTTCCTGCCGCGCAAGTTCAAGATCGCCGTCACCGGCGCCGAGCGCGACCGTGCCGCCATTCAGGTGCACGATATCGGCCTGCATCTGAAAAAGAACGACAAGGGTGAGATCGGGTTCGCCGTCTATGTCGGCGGCGGGCAGGGCCGCACGCCGATGATCGCCAAGAAAATCCGCGACTTCCTGCCGGAAGAGGACCTCTTGTCCTACACGACGGCGATCATGCGGGTTTATAACCTGCACGGCCGCCGCGACAATAAATACAAGGCGCGCATCAAGATTCTCGTGCATGAGACCGGTGCGGAAGAACTGGCCCGCCAGGTCGAGGTCGAATTCGCCGAACTCAAGAACACCGAGTTGAAGCTTCCGGATGCCGATATCGCGGCAATCACCGCTTACTTCGCGCCGCCGGCACTGAAGGACCGGCCGGAAGGCTGGGAAAGTCTGGCGCGCTGGAAGCGGGCCGATGAAGGCTTTGCCCGTTTTGTCGAGCAGAACGTCGCACCGCACAAGCATCCCGACTACGGCATGGTTACGATCTCGCTGAAGCCGATCGGTGGCATTCCGGGCGATGCGACGGACGAGCAGATGGAACTCGTCGCCGATATCGCCGCGGAATATGCCTTCGACGAAATCCGTATCAGCCATGAGCAGAACATCATCCTGCCGCATGTGGCGCTGGCCGATCTCGAGCCGGTTTATCGCGCGCTGGTAGGCGCTGGCCTCGCAACCGCCAATGCCGGGCTGATCACCGATATCATTGCCTGTCCCGGGCTGGACTATTGCGCGCTCGCCAATGCGCGCTCCATTCCGGTGGCGCAGGAAATTTCCACCCGCTTCGGTTCGCCCGAGCGTCAGGCGGAAATCGGTGAGTTGAAGATCAAGATTTCCGGCTGCATCAATGCCTGCGGCCACCACCATGTCGGCCATATCGGCCTGCTGGGTGTGGAAAAGAAGGGCGCGGAACTCTACCAGATCACGCTCGGCGGATCCGGCGATGAGAACACTTCGATCGGTGAAATCATCGGCCGTGGCTTCGAGCCGGAAAAAGTCACCGACGCCATCGAAACCATCGTCGACACCTATCTCGGGCTTCGCCTTTCGAAGGAAGAAATTTTCCTCGAAGCCTATCGCCGTGTTGGACCGCAGCCGTTCAAGGACGCGCTCTACGGTTCCGCTGCAGAAGCCGCCTGAGGAGAATGCCATGACGAAAATCTGGAACCGTGACGGCTTTGTGGAAAACGATCCCTGGGTGATCGAAACGGAAGAAGTGAAAGCGACGGCGGAGCAGAAGCCGGTGCTGCCGCTTGCCGATTTTCTGGTTCGCGCCGCCGAAAGCAACGATATCGGCCTCGGCGTTCTGATCACGCCCGCCGACGATGTGACGCGGCTCGGCCCCTATCTCGACCGTATCGACCTTGTCGCCATAAGCTTCCCGGCCTTCAATGACGGTCGCGGGTTCAGCCACGCCTCGCTGCTGCGCAGCCGTCTCGGTTTTGCGGGCGAGGTGAGGGCGGTTGGCGACGTCCTGATCGATCAGGTGCCGCTGATGCTGCGCACCGGCTTCACCAGCTTTGCGGTAACGAACGGCACGGCCATCCGGCGCCTGTCCGAAAATCGCCTGCCGGAAATTCCGGTTTATTACCAGCCGACAGCCAAGCCGGCGAGCGGCGGTGAGGCCTATAGCTGGCGTCGTCGTGCGTCTCTATGACACGTTGCGTGGAAATATGAGTTTTTGATACATATTTCCTACGCACATGGCAGTATTGACATTCTCATGCCTTCAAACCGGAGCAAAAATGGTATAATTGCCCGGTCGGAGAATGTCGCATCGAATAAGAATGGACGGAACCTGAAATGAACGCGCCAGCCAAGACGGAAGATTTCGCGATCAAGATACCTGACGGTGTTTACGCCGAGACGGTTTTATCGGTGGAGCACTATACCGACCACCTGTTCCGTTTCCGCATGACGCGCCCGGCCGGTTTCCGTTTCCGTTCCGGCGAATTCGCCATGATCGGCCTTATGGTCGGCGACAAGCCGATCTACCGCGCCTATTCCATCGCCAGCCCCGCCTGGGACGAGGAACTGGAATTCTTCTCGATCAAGGTTCCGAACGGTCCGCTGACATCGCATCTTCAGGCAATCAAGCCCGGCGATACCGTGCTGATGCGCAAGAAGCCGACAGGCACGCTGGTTCTGGATGCGCTGACGCCCGGCAGACGGCTTTACATGTTCTCCACCGGCACCGGCATCGCGCCTTTCGCGAGCCTGATCCGTGACCCGGAGACCTATGAGAAGTTCGAGGAAGTCATCCTCACCCATACCTGCCGCGACGTGGCCGAGCTGAAATACGGTTTCGATCTGGTCGAGGAAATCAGGAACCACGAATTCCTGAACGAGATCGTCGGCGACAAGCTCAAGCATTATGCGACCGTCACCCGCGAAGACTATCCTTTCAAGGGCCGCATCACCACGCTGATCGAAAACGGCAAGCTGTTTGCCGACCTCGGCGTTCCGGCCCTCGATCCCGCCATCGATCGTGGCATGATCTGCGGTTCCTCGGCGATGCTGAAGGACACCAAGGAGCTTCTGGAAAAAGCAGGTCTCAACGAAGGCGCCAACAACAAGCCCGCTGAATTCGTGATCGAGCGCGCTTTCGTCGGCTGACGCCGAATTTCCGATGCAACCGAACAAGACAGGAGGCCGCACGGCCTCCTTTTTGTTTTTAAGACGGGTTGAGCGCTCCGGAACGGCGGAACATCCGGAGGCGATGGTGCGTTAGCGTTCGAACGAAACCAAATCGGCGAAATCGTCCAATGGAAAACAGAGAAACAATTCGCATGGCAATGATCGCCGTCACGGCAGGTTTTTTCGCCGCGATGCCCGCAGCAGCCGACGAAAGCACCTTTCTGTCGTCGCTGGAAGGTACGTGGACCGGTAAGGGAACGGTCATCACCCGGATCGGCATGCCGCCAATCAACGTGAATTGCACGCTCAACTCCGATGCGCAGGCGACGGCCTTACGCATGTCCGGCACATGCCGCGGACTTGTCGTGGTAAAACGCGCTATCGCCGCCGATCTCGCCGCCAGCGGGGCGCGTTACAGCGGCACCTATACCGGCCCTTCCGGCCGCCCTTCGGCGCTGGCGGGGAATCGCCGGGGAAACGCGATCAACCTCACGGTCCGTTGGAACCGTGAAATCAATGGTGACCGCGTCGCCGCGATGACCATTGAAAAAGTCGGCGATAACGGCTTGCGGCTGCGCACCACCGACAAGGACGGCAAAACCGGCAAGACGGTGGTGACGAGCGATATCCGGCTGGTGCGCTGACGGGTGGCGATCATACGGCGGCGGCGCTTCAGCTGAATTCAAGCAGCAATGGGCAATGATCCGAGACTTCAGGCTGTCTCAGGACGTCGAAGTGATCAACCTTCACAGCCGGATTGACCAGCAGGTAATCCGCATATCTGTTCGGTTTGGCATAATGCGACGTCCGGGTATCAGTGAAACCGCGAGACGTAACGAGCTCAACAAGATTGAGCTCATTCAACACGGCGAAAGTACTGCTGTCAGGCAGAACATTGAAATCGCCGCAGACGATGACCCGGTCGCCATCCTCCGCAATGTTTTTGACCAGTTGCACTAGACGTTTTGCCTGTTCCAGCCGGGCAGGCGTATCATGCTTGCCGTCGAGGTCGCGCAGCCCATGCATATGGGCAATGACGACAGGCTGACCGGCCGTGAAGTCGAAAACCCTGATGGCGTGGCCCGTGCGTGATCGCGGATGGTCGCCATATCCGTCAGCCGAAAAGACGCCGTGCACGAAACCCTGCGCCTGCGCAATGACGGGAATGGATTTGCGAACGAAGGTGGCCAGCCCCCATTGGGAAGAATGTCGTGTCTCGCCCTGCCAGAGGTCGCCCTGCGCCGCGGGGCAGAATATCGCCACATGATACGGCAAGGCCTCCGTGACATCGCGGAAAAAGTTCGCCCGCTGCGGCAGCTCTATGCCGTGATCGCGATAGCTCAGCCAATCCTGCGTGGCGGCCGGTGTGTGCACCACCTCCTGAAGGCATAAAATATCGGGGTCGGATGAGGCAATATAAGGAACGAGCTCGTCATGAAGCTTTCCGCCCCAACCATTCAGGCAAATCAGACGCATTCCCACTCCATCCTCTTAACCGCCTCACCCTGTTTAGCATGGAGCGTGTGCGGATCAATCCTGCGCTGGAGGCGACCGCGCGGTTGCAAAGCTGACCGTTATGAAAAAGGCCCGGATCGCTCCGGGCCTTCCTATGTCGGTTTGCACTGATGTCTTACTCCGCCGCTTCGGCGTAAGCCTCCATCGGCGGGCAGGTGCAGATGAGGTTGCGGTCGCCATAGACATTGTCGATGCGGTTGACCGGCGACCAATATTTGTCGATGCGGAAGGCGCCGGGCGGGAAGCAGCCCTTTTCGCGGCTATAGGGACGATCCCATTCGCCGACGAGGTCTTCCACCGTGTGAGGCGCGTTCTTCAGCGGGTTGTTGGTCTTGTCCGCGCGGCCTTCCTCGATGTCGCGGGCTTCCTCGCGGATCGCCAGCATGGCATCGCAGAAACGGTCGATTTCCGCCTTGGTTTCGGATTCCGTCGGCTCGATCATCAGCGTGCCGGCCACCGGCCAGCTCATGGTCGGCGCGTGGAAACCGCAATCGACGAGGCGCTTCGCCACATCGTCCACCGTCACACCGCAGCTGTCTGCAAGCGGGCGGGTGTCGATGATGCATTCATGCGCCACGCGTCCGGTCTCGGACTTGTAGAGCACGTCGTAAGCGCCCTTCAGCCGTTCGGCGATGTAGTTGGCGTTGAGGATCGCCACCTTGGTCGCCTGCGTCAGGCCTTCGCCGCCCATCATCAGGCAATAACTCCAGGAGATCGGCAGGATCGACGGCGAACCGAAAGGAGCTGCAGATACCGCACCCTCACGACCGTCCGTCGCCGGATGGCCAGGCAGGTGAGGCGCCAGATGCGCCTTGACGCCGATCGGCCCCATGCCTGGACCGCCGCCGCCATGCGGAATGCAGAAAGTCTTGTGCAGGTTGAGATGCGAAACGTCCGAACCGATATCGCCCGGACGGGCAAGGCCGACCATGGCGTTCATGTTGGCGCCGTCGAGATAGACCTGTCCACCGTGCTTGTGGGTGATCTCGCAGATCTCGCGAACCGTCTCCTCGAACACGCCGTGGGTGGACGGATAGGTGATCATGCAGCACGAGAGGTTTTCCGCATACTGCTCTGCTTTTGCACGGAAATCATCGATATCGACGTCGCCGTTGTCGCGTGCCTTCACCGGCACTACCTTCATGCCTGCCATCTGCGCCGAGGCCGGGTTGGTGCCATGCGCAGACGTCGGAATGAGGCAGATGTCGCGATGCGTATCGCCATTGGCGAGGTGGTAGTTGCGGATGGTCAGAAGGCCTGCATATTCCCCCTGCGCACCGGAATTCGGCTGCATGGAAAACGCGTCGTAACCGGTGACCGAGCACAGCTTTTCAGAAAGATCGTCGATCATCTCCTTGTAGCCGAGTGCCTGATTAGCCGGTACGAAGGGATGGATGTCGGAAAATTCCGGCCAGGTGATCGGCAGCATTTCCGCAGTTGCGTTCAGCTTCATGGTGCAGGAACCGAGCGGGATCATCGAGCGGTCGAGCGCCAGATCGCGGTCCGAAAGACGGCGGATGTAACGGGTCATCTCGCTTTCGGCACGGTTCATGTGGAAGATCGGATGCGTCATGTACTGGCTGGTGCGCAGCAGTTCTTTCGGCAGGCGATATTCCGGCTCGAAATCCGAGATGGAGAAATTGCCGCCGAAGGCGCGCCAGACGGCCTCAAGCGTTGCCGGGCGCGTGCGTTCGTCAAGGCTCATGCCGATCTTGGTGGCGCCGACCTTGCGCAGGTTCACGCCTTCCGCCACGGCCGAGCGCAGGATAACGCCCTGCATGTGGCCGACTTCGACGGTGATGGTGTCGAAGAAGGTTTCCGGCTCGATGGTGTAGCCGAGCTTTTCCAGACCCTTGGCCATCAAAACGGCCTTCTGGTGGGTCTGCTGGGCAATCGCCTTGATGCCCTGCGGGCCGTGGAAGACGCCATACATCGAAGCCATGACGGCAAGCAGCACCTGCGCGGTGCAGATGTTCGACGTCGCCTTTTCGCGGCGGATATGCTGTTCGCGGGTCTGCAGCGACAGGCGATAGGCGCGGTTGCCGCGCGCATCGACGGAAACGCCGACCAGACGACCGGGCATGGAACGCTTATGCGCATCCTTGACCGCCATATAGGCCGCATGCGGGCCACCATAACCGACCGGAACGCCGAAACGCTGCGAGGTGCCGATGGCGATATCCGCGCCCATTTCGCCGGGAGACTTCAGAAGCGTCAGCGCCAGAAGATCGGCGGCGACGGCGGCAATCGCGCCTGTCTGGTGCAGACGGGAAATCAGGCCGGAGAAATCGCTGACATGACCGTGGGTGCCGGGATACTGGAAGATCGCACCGAACACGTCGACCGGATCGAGATCAGTGAACGGGTTGCCGATAATCACCTTCCAGCCGAGCGGGGCCGCGCGGGTCTCGATCAGCGCGATGGTCTGCGGATGGCAATTGGCGTCAACGAAGAAGGCGGTCGCCTTGGACTTGGCAACGCGCTGGCACATGGCCATGGCTTCGGCAGCCGCCGTTGCTTCATCGAGCAGCGATGCGTTGGCAACATCGAGACCGGTCAGATCGGACACCATGGTCTGGTAGTTCAGCAGCGCCTCGAGGCGACCCTGGCTGATTTCCGGCTGATAGGGCGTATAGGCCGTGTACCAGGCCGGGTTTTCCAGAATGTTGCGCTGGATGACCGGCGGCGTGATGGTGCCGTAATAACCCTGGCCGATCAGCGAGGTCAGAACCTGGTTCTTGTTGGCCGTCTCGCGAAGACGGTCGAGCGCCTCGCGTTCGGTCAGCGCCGCACCCCAGGTGAGCGGCACCTTCTGGCGGATAGAGGCGGGAACGGTGGCATCGATGAGCGCGTCGAGGCTCTTATAGCCGACGACCTTCAACATCTCTGCCATTTCCGACGGCGACGGCCCGATGTGACGCCGGTTGGCGAAATCATAGGGCTGATAGTCGGTGAAATGGAATTCGGTGGGCGTCGTCATTACGCGATCAGCTCCTTGTAGGCTGCTTCGTCGAGCAGCGTATCGGCATCTGCAGCGTTGGAAAGCTTGAGCTTGAAGAACCAGCCGGCGCCCTGCGGGTCGGAATTGACCAGCGAGGGGTCATCGACAATGGCCTGGTTGATTTCCACCACTTCGCCATCCAGCGGACAATAGACATCGGAAGCCGCCTTGACGGATTCAACGGTCGCCGCGTCGCCATCCTTGGCAAAGGTTGCGCCCACTTCCGGCAATTCGACGAAGACGAGATCGCCAAGCTGTTCAGCGGCGTGGCTGGTGATGCCAACGGTGGCGATATCGCCTTCGAACTTCAGCCATTCGTGTTCTGCGGTAAATTTCAGCATCGTGTTCTCTCCGGAGATGGGATGAAGATTATCGTTTATAGGTGGGCTTGATGAAGGGCAGGGCGGCGACGGTGACGGGCAGATATTTGCCGCGCACTTCCGCGAAGATCGCCGTGCCGGGAGCGGCATGGGAAACGGGGACGTAACCCATGGCGACGGGACCTTCGACCGAAGGGCCGAAGCCGCCCGAGGTCACTTCACCGATTTCCGTCTTGCCTTCAGCATCCGCGAACAGCTTCGAATGGCCACGCACCGGCGCCTTGCCCTCGGGCTTCAGGCCGACGCGGCGGCGCGATGTGCCGTCTTTCAGTTCGCCGAGAATGCGCCCTGCGCCGGGAAAACCGCCCTCGCGGTCACCGCCAGCGCGGCGCGCTTTCTGGATCGCCCATTCGAGCGAGGCTTCGATGGGGGACGTGGTGGTGTCGATATCGTTGCCGTAGAGACAAAGGCCGGCTTCCAGACGCAGGCTGTCGCGCGCGCCAAGTCCGATCGGATCGCAATCGGGATGCTCTAGCAGCGCTTTGGCGATCTCTTCCGCCTTGTCGGCGGGTACGGAGATTTCAAAGCCGTCTTCACCGGAATAACCGGAGCGGGAGACGATGCAGGGCACGTCGTGCAGTGGCACTTCCTGCACATCCATGAATTTCATTTCCGAGACGCCGGCCCAGAGTTCAGCCAGAACGGCCTCAGCGCGCGGTCCCTGAAGCGCGATGAGCGCCCGGTCATCGAGAAGCGTGATTTCGCAGGCGTCGGAAAGATGCGCCTTCATATGGGCGACGTCGGCATCCTTGCAGGCGGCGTTGACGACGACAAAAAGATGATCGCCGCGATTGGTGATCATCAGGTCATCGAGAATACCGCCTTTTTCGTCGGTGAAGAAGCCGTAACGCTGGCGGCCTTCCTTGAGGCCGAGAATATCCACCGGCACCAGCTTTTCCAGCGCGAGCGCGGCATCTTCATTGTTGCCGGACTTCGCCTTCACGATCACCTGGCCCATATGGGACACATCGAAAAGACCGGCGGAGGTGCGGGTCTGGAGATGTTCCTTCAGAACGCCGGCCGGATATTGCACCGGCATGTCGTAACCGGCAAAGGGCACCATGCGGGCGCCAAGCGAAATATGCAGGGAATTGAGCGGCGTGATTTGAAGCTCGGCGGTATCGTCCAAGGACGCCTCCAGGGTTGCGCGAAATATCGCGCGGGCTCAGGTCATGGCGCGAAAAACGCACCGGGTTCAAGAGCCCCCTCTGTCCTTGTCGCCTGAGATTGTTATCCCTTCGGCGAGCCGTCCTAATGAAAGGTGGCTTCTCTCCAGAGTTCCGTCGTCACCGCTGGTCCTTTTGCCTGAGAGTTTCCGGGGCGGTTGCTCCTTCGGCACCGCAGTGAAGCGGTTTCTCCCAACAGTGATGCGACGCTCATTATCTGCGAAGCCCCGCTGTTGGCAAGGACCAAATGACGCATCTGAACAGATTCTTGCTCCATCTGCGCCATCGGCGCAGCGATCCGCGGCGATAGATGGCCTCGGCGGCTTTCTTCAGTCGGATTTTTTCTCAGGCAGGCCCTTGCGTTTGGTCGATGCGAAATCCTCAAGTTCCTTTTCCGTCATGGACTTCTCCATGCTTTTTGAAGCACCTTTTAAACTGGATTTCTTCGTTTCTCCGCGTTTGGCCGCCAGTGCGGCGCCCGCCGCTTTCTGCTGGGCCTTGGATTTGGCTGGCATTGTGGGCCTCCCTTGAACGATGGTTCCGGCAGGAAAATGCCGCCTGACATCTATTGTTCCCTTGCGACGGTCTGGCCTGCGGCAAAATTCCCCTTTGAAATCGGAGAGAAACAGGGATATCGCCTAGAACATGGATGCAAATCGAAAAAGACGGCTGATGGGGATGGAGAAAATGCTTCGCATTTTCTGCGCGACCCTGATGTTGTCCCTCGGTTTTGCCCACAAGCCGGCACTTGCCGCAGCCCCCGCCGTTGCGCTGGATGAGAGTTACCGGCTGCCGGACGGCACCTTTGCGGAAATCTGCCTCGGCCATGGCAACGGCGTCAATGCTTCCCATACCAGGGAAGGCCCCGTCCATTCCGGCGACGCCATCCTGTTTTGCGAGGCCTGCCTGCTCGCCTCGTCCATTCTTCTGCCGATGCCCGATACGGCTGGCTGGCTGAAGACTGAGTTTGCCTGGCTCGACAATCGCCTGCCTGCGGAATGGAGCTTTCGCTCCGTGCTGACGATCCGGAAACCCGCCGCGCGCGGC
>Ga0209371_1000470_pt1 | contig 39753 bp, 35 predicted proteins | sample AgamicAtAmrz_FD_187165 | JGI IMG/M metagenome (GOLD analysis project Ga0209371, IMG submission 187165) | Agave microbial communities from Guanajuato, Mexico - At.Am.rz (SPAdes) (version 2) | ecosystem: Host-associated > Plants > Roots > Rhizosphere | place: Guanajato, Mexico | collected 2012-06-07
AACAGCCGGGACTGGCAGCAACTTATCGAGATGTGCCGCGTTGTCGATACCATCCTGATCGACCAGGAAGCGGTTTATGCGCCCCGCCAGAGCAACGACCGTCTGCTTTTGGGTTTGAAGGGCAGCCTCAACGAGTATGAGCTCGATCTCTTGCGTCAGCGTTCCCTTTCCGCCCGCTATGAGAAGGCTCGCCGCGGTGAACTCATCGTCAGCGTCCCGGCCGGCTTCGTGAAGGCGGGTGAAAGGATCGAGAAAGATCCCGACCGACGCATCCAGGAAGCCATCGCACTTGTCTTCGACAAGGTTGCCGAACTCGGCAGTGCGCGGCAGGCTCTGCTATGGTTCCTCGAGCAGGGGCTGGACTGCCGGTCAGGTACACCAATGGTGAGGTCATCTGGCGCAAGCCAAATTATGCCACCATCCACCGGATGATTGCGAACCCGATCTACGGCGGAGCGTACGCTTATGGTAAGAGTCGCTCCGTGCCCCGATACGATGGCCGATCTGGAATTCGTCACAAGGCGCGTGATGAATGGTTGGCGCTGATCCCGGATGCACATGAAGGTTACGTCAGTTGGGAACGGGCGGAGGAGATCCGCAAGATGTTGAGCGACAATGTGCCAGCCAGCCGCCACCACGGGGCGCCGAAGCACGGCGACGCTCTGCTTGCCGGCCTTTTCCGCTGCAAGAGGTGCGGCCGGAAGCTGACGGTTCGGTACACCGGAAACAAGCATAATATTCCGCGCTATTCATGCTGGCGCGGGCTGCTCGACAATGGCGAGCCTCGCTGCGTTGCGTTTGGTGGTTTGCGGGTTGACGATGCTATAGAAGAGGCATTGCTCGGCGTGGTCGAACCAGGAGCCGTTACCGCCGCCATCGAGGCGGAACGTAATATGGCCAGCCAACGCGACCAGGTTCAGGATGCCTTTCTGCGCGACCTCGAGGCGGCGCGCTATGCCGCCGATCGGGCATTCCGACAATACGACGCGGCTGATCCGGAGAACAGGTTGGTGACGTCGGAGCTCGAAGCGCGCTGGAATTCGGCGCTGGCTCGTGTCGGCGAGATCGAATCCAAAATTGCCAAACACCGCACAGTCACGCCGCAGCCGTTCCTCATGTCCGCATCACAGGTAGCCGCAATTGCGGGGAGCCTTCGCACCGTCTGGACGGCGCCGACAACCGATGCAAGGCTGAAGAAGCGCATCGTGCGCACGCTCATCAATGAGGTGGTCGCCGATCTCGATGATGGAACCTCCGAGATCGTCCTTGTCATTCATTGGGTTGGAGGCGTCCACACCGAGCTGCGCCTGCCGAAGCGGCGCCGTGGCCAAAGAAACGCAACCCCTGACGATATTGTCGACGCGGTGAGACAGCTCGTCCTTATCGCCAATGACGATGTGATTGCCGGTGTGCTCAATCGCAACGGACTGACAACCGGCAATGGCAATCGCTGGACACGGGAGCGGGTCACCGCGCTGAGGTCATATCGTAAGATTCCGGTCTTCCGTCCCCAGATCGACGGGGTCGAGCCATGGCTTAATCTGGGCGGTGCGGCGAAGTTGCTCGGGATAACGCCGAAGACACTGCGTCTGGCGGCCGAGGCCGGCGAGATTGAGGGGACTCATCCGCTACCCGATGGCCCATGGATCTTCAGCCGTTCAAGACTCACGACCTCACAAGCACGTCAGATCCTCGATCGCGTCCGGCAGAACCCCCGGCACCCCGCAGGATCGCATCCAAATCAGGAAAGCTTATTCCCTTCAATAACATAGAAAGATGGGCGTTATGAAGCAGGATTGTAGTCGTCGACCCATTCCGAAATGGCGCTGCGGGCGTGTCCTTGGCGCCGGTCTCCTCGTCTGAATGAGCGTGTGCAAATACCCACTTCAGCCGGGGAAGTTCGTCGTCATTGAAAAGCGGCGCCAGCCGCAGTTGGCAGAAGGCGTCGATCTTGCGTTGAAAGGCTTTGGCAGAAAATTGGTTCATTTCCATTCACGTAGCTGTTGTTGGTCGTTCCCGCAGAAGCGGGGCACGCGAGCTATGCGAATGGAGTTAACCTCCGGTAACCAAGGGTTTCCGTAGGCGAATGGCTTCATAAAAACGATTCAGTTGCAAACGGCGTTTCACGAAGTAACGGGGGGACGAAGTCCCCAAAGATAACGCCGTTTGCAGAAAGTTGGTGATCCGGCGGCGCAGATGGCCAGAAACCTTCAGCCCCGCAGGTGAGGCTTGCTTCGGAAGGGACGGTCAACGCGGGCATAACGATCGACGAGATCATCGAAGACCTCGTACGCTGCCCGCTCGTCAAAACCCTAGTCGACCAGCAGGGCAGTCACGGCGTCGGCTAACGGAGATGATGATCGCCCACGAGGTGAATTTGAAGAATTTCTCTGCGGCTCGAAAAGCGAGCGGGCCGAGTACCTTAAAATAATCAGCGTCGTTCATTACCGGCTCCCGCCCTGATTCTTGACCTATGGATAACGCTTACTCGCCTATCGTATCTTGGCAACAACTTCTGATAACGAATTGGCAACTACGGCGTGTTACTGAGTAGCCTTTTCCAAAACCCCGGATACGCCATGTCACTGCCCCCTTCTCCTCCACCTCCGACCTCTACGCCAGCGACTTTTCAAGTTTTTGCGGACCACTTTTGGAAACTGATCTCTGGCGTTCTGCTGCTTGTCGGTGCAGGCTACGTCATTCACCAAAACGCATATACGCAAGGTAAGGACGCTGGAGCAGGCGCTCTCGCTGTCTATGAAAAGACAAAAGAATTTAAGTTTGAGGAAGTCGCTAAGCGAGCTGAGGCCGCGACCGCGAACCTTGAGCAAGCGTCCAAAATGTTCGAGGGAATTCTTGCGTCAAATGCCGAATATGCGACGGCTCGGGATCAGTTGATTCTTGCGCGCCAGCATATTCAGAAGCAAAAAGAGGCAGGCGACCTTATCGCTAAAGAACTTGCCAACACGACCGAAGCCCTTGAAACGGCTAAGCGCGATATTGAAGCTATGACGAGCCTTGGAAAGGATTACAATATCCTCGAAGGATCATCGGCAATCATCGAAGGTGGAGCTATAAATTTCGGCGTTCACAAGGTAAACGCAGACAAGACGGCTCAAGTTTTTCTAAACGGAAAAGAACGCAACACGCACGCTGGAGATCAATTCGATATCCCCGGCCGCAATAATACCATCTGTACGTTCAGCACCACAAACGTGGAATACATCTTGAAAGAATCCGTCACTGTGGCCGCGAAATGCGTCGTGCAGTGATAAGACCGGCTGATCACAACGCGTACCCATGATGCGATGGATCCGTTTGGCGTTGACGACAGGCTGATCGGCGGCTCGCCTTTCGCGATTGAGGAGCGCGGCGATCCGCCGATAGCCATAGGTTGGCCTTTGATCCACCAGCCTGCGGATGGCGGGCAGAAGCTCTGCATCCTCGGCCTTATTGTATGGCCCACGCGGCTTTGATCTGCCTTTCAACCGCTCGATGAGGTTGGAACGGGATACGCCCAGCGTATCTGCGACGGCCTTCATCGCGAACCGTCCTTCGGCAACAAGATCGGCCGCGATATCCGTTTTTTTGAGTCCGCTTTGGAAAAGGCTTCGCGGAGGATTTCGACCTCCATCGTCTTGCGACCGGGCATGCGCTCCAACTGCCGGACGCGATCCTCCAGTTACTTCACTTCCGAATTTCCGACAACCGGTTCGTCAGAATCCACGGCTGCAGCACCTCCCTCGCTCAAGAGCCTGCGCCACCGATAAAGCAGATTGGGCGCGACGCCATGGCGGCGATCGGTGGACGATACCGTCTCGCCTGGTTCGAAACTCTGCTCAATGATCGTCAGCATTTGCTCGGTTGTCCACCGCCTGCGGCGAACATCACCCGTCAGCAATTCAACGTGTCGATAGTCGTTAGACATATGCCTATACCCAAGCCTACGCTTGAGCGTTTCTGCTTATGCCGACTGTCCGGTCGAAGTGGGGGGCAGTTCAAGAATTTGGTTGCGGGGGCAGGATTTCATCTTAACTTGCGGTCTTGGGGGACGGCGAGCTCGTTACTGGAACGTCTAGCTGCGGAACGCCACGCTGGGCTCGCTTGCAGCGCTGCATAATCGGTTGCAATGCCGCTTGCTGCCGATCGACACCCACTCCGTCTACCAGAATATAGACTTCTCGATAGCAACATACAAAAACTCAATCGCCTATTGGTTGCGAATTAAATATTTTCCCCTTGGCTTGACAGCTCTATCCGTTAGAGTATCGAGATATTGATTTGAGGGGATGGGCGCGTGGACAACGCTACACTTCAGGGGTTCCTAAACAAAGGTCTTATCGACGTAGGCGGCGATGACACGAAGCTTCAGAAGATTTCGCAAACGGCAAAGGATCTTGCGGCAACGCTAAGAAAAAATCCGTCTAAAGCGTTGAATTATTCGCTTGTGGCGTTCGACCCTGACGCACCGGAAGACGATCCGGTGGTTCAGGAGGCGCTAGAGGCGCTTCAGAAGCGGTGGGCAACTTATCGCAACACCTTCGCCGCAACGCCTATCGCGGTAATCCGCGCGATCCTGCTCGACGCGCTGGTTGATGCTGCAGAAGAAGACGACCGCGTTGGGGTATGTTTTGTCGCATCGGCACGGAACGCTCTCCCGCTTCTTCCAGTCGACAACGAACGCGACATCTGGATTGGCGTCGTCGAGTACGTCGAACGCCGCGTTGACGCGCGCGCGGAAGAGGAGTGGGCTACACCGGAAACCATATCGACCCCACCCATGAGCTACGAGATTCCTGCCCTTGCAAGACCCGAAGTAACGATCGGCAAAGCATCGAAAGCCGAATTGCAGACTAGCATGCTTGCTGCGACTGCCCCGTCATACCACCATCCGCAACAAGGCGCAGTGGCGACAAGTGGTAATCAGTATTATGCGCATAACAATCCTCAGCAATGGGCCTACGAATTTGGGACTAAGTCTGGTGCCGCAATCGCTGCAGCAATCAATGACGCTCTGGGCGAGATAAAAATCAGCCAACCGAATTTGGCAGATCCTTTCAATAAACTGGCTCAAGTGGTCGGTACCTATGTTAACAATACGCTGAAATCGGTCAGCGCCGCCACCGCTGGACTTCAGCGTCGGACTAACCTTCTCTGGTGGCGCGAGGCTCTATACTCGCCGTCGGCCGGGAAAAGCTATCGTGAACTGCCGCACTCGGTCGCTGCCGCGCTCATGGCGCTTGACCTATTCAAGACCGTTCCATTGTTTTCACCTGCGAGTGTGTCGGCATTCCTGGGCGAGACGGTGCTGCACCTGAATGGTGCGACGAATTGCGGCAAGCGGCTCGTGCAGGATCTTGTTGTCGAGGCCCAGAGACACAACGAACTGGCCTCACTCCGTGCTGCCGCCACAGAACTCGCGCCGCTGCCAATAGGTCGTGGACCATTGCTCGGCCTGATCGGCCACACGACACACATCGGCGCGTTGAGCGCTGAAGATTTCCAACGGCTCACTGGCGTGCCGGCTGACGCCGAACTCGATCCAATCGCGTGGGCAGGATGGCTGTTTCGGGAACTTCAAGCATCCAAAGCAGCTACTGATGCCTCGCCTGCCAAGCGCCGCTCGGCAAAGAAGGGCTAACCAATGGAGAAGTGCGCGCAGGCAACATGTTTCGTCCCTGACACCGGCTGCGACATCGGCCACACAGACCTGTCGAAGTGTCCTTTTTGGCATGGCGCAAATAAAGTCGACACGGACGAAGAAGGAATCGCGGGCGAGATCCTGATGCCGTGGTCGGGGAGCGCACTGGGCCTCGCGGACCTCGGATTTATATCGGGGCGCGGCAAGCCTATCGTTATAGGAGTTGTGGGACCACAGAATGCTGGCAAGACAACTCTTCTTGCGGCTTGGTACCTTCTGCTCGGTCGAGGTTTAGCGAAAACGAAAGGCCGACTTTTTGCCGGATCTTACACCCTTTCAGGATGGGAAGCCTTAGCTAGTTCAATGCGGTGGGCTCCCGGCCAACCACCTCGTTTTCCCGCTCACACAACTAGCCGTGGCGGAAGAGCGCCGGGCCTCCTCCATCTAACGTTTCGCGACGAGAATGGAAACGAGCCCATCGACTACGTCTTCACAGACGCACCCGGCGAATGGTTCCAAAGATGGGCGATTAATACGGATTCAGAGGAGGGAGCCGGGGCGCGTTGGGTCTCCGATCATGCTGACGCATTCATTATCGTGGCCGACCGAGAGGCTCTTTCTGGGGAATCAATGGGGGCAGCGCGTGGCTCGTTGCAGCGAATCGCCAAGCGTTTAGGAGCTGAACGCGGGGGCCGTCCTGCCGCCCTCGTCTGGACTAAGTCGGATGTGGACATCCCGCCAGAGATGGAAGAGGCCGTCCGTGGTGCTGTCATTGATGCAATGGCGGACACAGTTGAGCACTCGATAAGTGTTGTCGCTCCTCCCGACTGCGATCCTCTGCTGAACCAGGGCACTGGTCTAATCGAACTTCTGCACTGGGCTCTAGGCGTCCGACGACCCGGCGTTAGGCTACCGGTGCCGTCATCGACCTCCCGCGACCCTTTGTTCATTTATGGGATTAGGAAGCCGTGAACCAGCCGTCCACTTCCATTCTTCTCGTCGGTGAAAGCGGCGTCGGCAAAACACACTACGGGGCTCAGCTGCTCCGTCGCCTCATGCGAGTACGAGGAGCGTTGAGCATGAACGGTGCCGCCACCAACCTTGAGGCATTCGAGGCCGCGCTTGAGAGCCTAGATGAAGGACGAGCGGCAGGTCACACCGCACGGTCCGTCAATGTGGATAGCGTTTGGCCCGTGATCGATGCAGAGGGCCGCGAGGCAGACTTAATCTGGCCGGAATACGGAGGTGAACAGATCAAGTCCGTGATCGACAGCCGGCGTATTCCGGAAGCTTGGCAAAGGCGTGTCGATCAGGCCAATGCGTGGTTGCTCCTCATCCGCCTCCAGCAGACGAGCGTTGGAGACGACATGTTCTCCAAACCACTCGCCGGACTAAAGGGCGTCTCGCTCGAAAACAGTGAGGTACACCCCTCCGATCAGGCTAGGCTAGTAGAGCTACTCCAAATGCTCCTATTCGCTTACCGCTCCTCAGCCAATTTGCGCCGTATCCCTCAGCTCGGCGTTCTGCTTACTTGCTGGGACGAGACGGGGCTAGCAAAGATTCCGTCGGAATCTTTCGAAGAGCGATTGCCCCTCGTTTCAGCGTTCGTGCAGTCCAATTGGCGTCAGCCGTTGATCATGGGCCTCTCGGCGCTCGAGCGCCCGCTCAGTCCAACAACTCGTGATATGGAGTACGCTAGTAAAGGTCCCGAGCACTTCGGCTACGTTGTGCAACCGAGCGGCGCAAAGAGTAGCGACCTCACCTTACCGGTCTACCACCTACTCGACGCCGGTACCTAAGTGGGTAGGGAGCAGACAATGCGTGTCGACCAAGCGATCTACGGCACCGTAAAGCACGGGCATGCTCTTAGATGCGCAAGCGGCGACCTGAAGTTCGCAAGCGACATCGCACAGCGCCTCGACCTCCCTGACACGGAGCCTCAAGGCGCTGTTTGGTCACCCGTCACGTCTGGTTTCCCTGCCAGCGATCGGTACGTTATCGCACGGACCTTCAGTGATCCGTCGGCTGGCCGATCAGGTATGGTGGTGACCCACGCCCTTATCTGTGAACTGGAGGAGATCTGCGGAGTTGATGACCTCCGCCCACTTCTCACACACCTCATCACGTCGTTCGACGCAGCGCCAGCAGCCGTCGAGCCGTTAGAGTTTACTCCTACCCCAGGTTTCCCGCCTTTGACCGCCGATCTCGCAGACACGGCTCACGCACTTGTCGTCCGCGGCACCGGTCCCGTGGTGCGGATCGGATCGGATGGCTTCGAAGATCTCATGGTGGCGCTGTGGGGAGGCTTATGGCAAGCTCTGCGGCGGAAGCTCTACTTCCGGCTAAGCTTTGGCCCGAAGGACGTTGTAGAGAAGCCAGAACCAACAATTGTCTGCACACCTGTCGCACTCGTCGGGCGGTGGCCACAGCAGCAGCGTGTCGTCGGTCGAAGCGGAGCCGACCGTCCACGCGCCGCGAAAATGATCGACGGCACTACTGACGGCATAGAGATGCGTGAGTTCGGCAAGAAGATTGGTGCGATTCTCGAGGATTTCCGAGAGCTTCAGTTGTTGGAGCAGGCGCACAATATGACATTTGCCAAGCCGGACACCCCCGCACGTCTAACCTCGGTCGCCAGGCTAATCGAACGGCTTTCCCCTGATCCAAAGCACGGCGATGTCGAGAAGCGCATAATCGTCGAGCGTCTTGTCAACGTCCTTCCTGCGGCACGACCGTCGGAAATCCTCGCGCTGCGCAACCTATCGCTCCGAAGTTTTGGAACGAGCGACCTAATTTGGCGAGAGCTCGAGTCATGGTTTGTACGGAACCAGTACGACTCTTCAGATGATGCCGAAATAATCTCGATCCTAGCCGACGCTCTGATCGAGGAGGAGGCAATTGCACCATGGCGAGAGGCCGTGAGTCGAGGCCTGAAGAGTGCCGCAGCCGTTTTGGATAGCAGATTCGCTGCTGGCTTCTGGCGTTGGGCGAAGTCTGATCCCCGTGTTGTCCCGTTGGTAATAGGGCTGATCGAACGCGACCGGAAAGGCTTGTCGGAGATTGAGGATGCAGCACCGTCGGTACTAGATCGCGTCACGGGAGAGTCAGTTATGGCTTATGCTGCAAAGCATAAACTCTTCAGGCTACACGCTGTCGCTGCAAGCGCCTACATGAAGCCCTCTGATGCGGCCATCGCCCAGAGCATAGTCGAGCCGGGTGTTGACCCTACTTCGATGCGCTTAGCTATTCGCCGTGCGACCGCTAGCGAAATCCTAGACGCAGTGGCCTGTGTCCCCGACGGACGGGTGCTTATGATTGCCGCAGAGTCAGTCGCGAAAGACCCGACACTATTGGCGCGTCGTGACATGTCGACCGCGCCGAACCGGCGCGTATGGGCAGCGGCGCTCAAGACCGAACCAGACGCGTGGCGTGGCCCCGAGGATCCACGGGGAGCATTTGAAAAGCTTCTCGACGAGCAACTCGAAGGCGGTCTGCCACCACCCGAGCTTATAGACCTGCTATCCGGATCTCCGCTTGCGAATCTAACGGCGTATCCACGTAGAGGCGAGATTTGGACCAAGCTGCCACCACGCGTTAGGGACCGACTGCTCGCATCCACAATAGACGCTTGGTTCACGAGCTCAGCCAATACAACAGGAAACAACGCGATAGAGCCTGAGTTGGCTCAAGCCATAATCCGCGACCCGCGGCTTGATCCGTTTCTCGCTCGATTTACGGACGGAACGATCGCTGAGCGCCTCAACGTCATCGATAGACTGGGCGGACTCGATCACGGGCGTTTCCGCCGGTGGGTCTCGACGGCCATACACGCGGTTCGTCCCCTTACCACATCAGACGCTGATCTGCTCGGGCGCGCCCTCGCGATGCGTGGGCAACGCGACATCGTGCAAGACCTAATCCCGGTCTACCGAAGTGGTCGCAGTGATCTCGCGCCAATCCTACGCCACTGTCTCGACTTGGTCGGCTTTATCGACCGCTGGACGCTTGGACTTTCCCATATCAGCACAACTCAGAAGTGGGATGTGCTCGCCGAACTGGCCGCTGAACTTTTCCCTAGTGGACCTGATCAGGACTCGCTGTGGGAGAGGTCTGGGGGTCGGGATGCTGACCTTCGGACTAATGGCACCGGGAAAGAACGTTGGCGTCACGCAATTCGCGACATTCAGAACGGTCGGAAACCCAGCGCCTCAATCTTAATTCGGCAGATGTTGGTCGATTTTCCTGATAATTCAAATCTCAGGATGATGGTTAATGACCCACTGTTTGGGAATTGAAACTTCGCGGCTAATATCTTCATTGGGGTAAAAAATGCAATTTGATAAAGGGCGCGCGCTGATCATTGGTATAGCCGACTACGAAGCAGTTACTCCGCTTCCCTCTGCGGTCATAAACGACGCGCTTGATATCGCCGAGGTTCTTAAGTCTGCGGAATACTGCGGCTATCCAGAGTGTAACGTCACTATACTCACCAACGAGTCGGCAACACTCAAAAACATCCGCGAAGCGCTTGCCCACCTCGCGGCGACCTCAGAGAGCGACGAGACCGTAGCAATTTTCTTCTCTGGCCATGGTGCGCAGATCGGCAACGCTTCCGCCGCGACTAGCGCGCTAGTGCCATATGATTGCAAGCTCTCGGACGTACAAGGAACAACGCTTGGCGAGGCCGAACTATCCGGTGCCATTGCGGCAATCGTCGCGGCGCGGATCATCTTGGTAGTCGACGCATGTCATGCCGCAGGCACCGCTACACTGAAGTCAGGTCTGGAAGAGCACGGTGACGACGGGATCAGCGATGGGTTCGACGAGAAATCGCTGCAGCGCCTAGCTAATGGCACCGGCAGAGTTGTATTCGCTTCGTCGCGCGCAACCGAGACATCCTTAGTGCTCGGAGGCCATCGAAATAGCGTGTTTACGACTGCGATGCTATCCGGCCTCAAGGGCGCTGCCACCATTGCAAGCGACGGGACAATCAGAGTATTCGATTTGTTCAATCATGTCGCGGAAACGGTAAGACGGTCGGTTCCAGGAAAGCAGCATCCGGTATTCAAGGCGAGCGACTTGGAGGAAAATTTCCCTGTGGCACTCGCACTCGGCGGCACCAAATCGGTCGCGTCGAGCGTCGAGCCGCGCCCACGCGAACTTGAGCAAATTATGCCGGATCTATTTCCGCTCGGGCCTACAGATCAAGACATTTGGATGCGAGCGGGCGGTGACATTTCGCGGCTGAAGCTAAACGGCAATGGGAGAGCGCAGTGGTTCGCTGCGCTTCGACAAATCTCCCTTGGTGGCGGCGGTGGAATCTCACGCGAGAACCTCATTGATGCGGCTTTAGATGAGTTTCCGGCTCACCGCGAGCTGAAAGCACTACGCTGAAATGGGGTTCAAGCTTCACAGGCGATACAACTGCGGTGGTGAACCGCTGATACGGCAACTCAGGGGTTAGATGAATGGAATACTCGGATGCCTATCTGCGCGAATATCTGCCGCGCGAGAATCCACCGATGGAGCTTGTCCCTGGCGATGTCATCGATGAGGTCAAACGCTGGAGCGACTTCATTGGTGAGGATCGCGAGTTGATCGCGCGGTCGACTTTCTGGACCTATGCAATCTTTTCCGAACTTGGCCTCGGCCGTTATCGATCCGAACGTTTCTATGACCGCTTCTGGCGCGACTTGCCGTGGTTTACGCCAGCCGCGACGGACTTCAACATGAGCCGAGTCTCTTTCGGCCTTTTCGATAGGGATAGGGAGGAAGCAGGGATCGGCCTCACCATCGACGTTCCGCAACACAGTGGAGCGGAATTTGCCATCATCGATAGGCTCAGCTTTCCGCTCCTCGGCGGCGCTACCTTTCCTTTCGCGGTCCGGCAATCCGAGATCGAACATCATGTCGCGCATCCCAGCGGCGCTACTAGCGCTTGCTGGGCAAAGTGCAGGACAACCTCGCTTTGGGGAATACTTACCGCGGGCCACGCGGTTAATGGCAACCGACCGGGGCGGGCCGTTCCGATGGCATCGGGCAATACCGCCTCGCTTGCCCGCTCGTACTTCCAGCCGGTTGACGCTGCCTTCGTACTGACGCCTGCACCGATCCACAAACCGACACCGCTCCCCTTTTTGAGCTTTGCCTCAATGGGACTGCCGGTCATTGTCAACTGTCAGTCCGGTCCAATCTACCGCACGGTCGTCGACGTGCAAAACAATTGTGGAGTCGTCAATACACGCGAGATTGGGATCACTCTCTGCCTCGACCAGCCAGTCGCGAAAGGTGATTCTGGGGCGCTCATCTACGTCGCTTCGGGCGATGCGGTTGGCCTGTATCGCGGTTCGATGAAAGTGCCCAGCGCGCCGACGGGCTCGCGAGGCCTCGCCCAGAATTTCGAGCAGGCGATCCTAGCCCTCGATGTCCTTCCCTATCTTTAGAGGAGCGCCCCATGACAAAGCCAAGCCACAGTGAGTTTGAGATTTCGATCTTCGTTCCAGAGGGCGGGACAGCGGTGCAGCTGCCGACCGATCCTTCGGTAGAGCATCATTCGTTGCAAGACTGGGTGCCCAATTTCGGCCGGGTTGCCAAGGTCAGTGCGGGACATGTCCAAGAGCAATGGACGCGCACCGTCGACACCCTCATGAAATTAAGCACGACCGTGGCCGCCCGCTCTGAGGCATGGTCAATCGACGAGATCGAGGTCGGGCTGACCCTCAGTGCCAAGGGCGAACTGTTGTTCATTGCCGAAGCAGGCGCAGAGGCAAGTATAAAATTTAAGCTGACCCGTAAGGGCGATCCCGACGCGTCAACGCCGGCGCCGTCAGGAGGATAACGCCCATGGCGGCAATGACCGATCCGGCAAATGCGTCGGTGCTGTATCAGCAGGCTTTCACCGCGGGCGCGATTCCGCTGCGACCCTGTCGGTTCGACCCAAAGATTTTCGCGGAGTTCTGCGGCGCCTCTACGTAGGAGATGAACCGGCTGCGCATGGACGCGCGGGCCAGTATCGACGCGGCACAAGCCTAGATCAATCGGATCAACCGGGAGGTCCATAAGGACTTGGACCTGTATTTGAAGGATGCGCTTTCCATCGCTGACGTGAGGAGCGTGGCGACAAGCTTATAGCGCGCAAAGGCTGAAGCGCAGCGCGCTGCTGGAACCCGTGCTGAACGCGACGTGGCAGTATCGGAACAGGAAATGGCATTCTTCGAGGCCATCCAACACCTCCCGAAGATCATGCACGATACGACCAACGCCTTTCTGGCTGGGGTCCGCGCGATTGCGCCCGGGGTCGAGGATTTCCAGGATGTCGTCGATCTGGTGGCGAAGCACGCGGAGCATGACCAAGCGATCTGCGCCGCGATCGAGCGGTCGGGCTATCTCGATGTCTGGCGGATCGAGCAGGAAAAAAACCCTGGCAATATGATCTTAGACTGATGAACTGCGAACCGCAGGGCGGCATGGCCAGCTATTGCTGAGATGTTCTACGGAGCGAGACGCAGGAGCCCAATCGTAACGTCCGAAACCGGGGCATTTATGACAGCTATGCGCGACAGTTCGCTCGCCGCTACTTTCGGATCATGGCCGAACTGCACCAGCATCTGACGACCTTGCATGCGACGCGTGTCGATGTTGCGCAGCGCTGGTAGGGCCACACTATGGGCACGCCCCACTGGTTCGCTCAGCTCAACGATTTTCCTTTGGCCTCAGGTCCGGATAGGGATATTTGAGTATCGGATACGGCGCTGAATATCGGTGACGCCAAGTGCTTCAAGCTCAGCAGCGATAGCCTCTCCAACGATCAGCGGTGTCTGACATGGCCCGATTATCACATGGTCGATCAGTTCCGGTAGGGAGATGCCTGTGATACCTTTCTCAGAATCGTTCTTAAATTCCAACTTCTTGATGCGCTGAGGAACGCCGCCAGGCGAGACAATCGCTGTGCTAAGTCCAGTCATGCTGTCCATGCCGTGGGTATGATATATTCGCCACTCGCGCTCTTCTCTGAAGCCAGGGTGCTTGGTGGCGAGGCAGAGGGAGCGCAACAGGTGGAAGTATGCGCTGAGAACGTCCTGCTGATTGCAGGTGCTGAGGAATTGAGCGCTGGCGCGGATTTCCTCAGCGACCCCATGGAGTGTCACGTTGACCCGCTCCTCGTCAAAATATTGGACTGGGCTTGCAATCGCCCCATAGTCGTCGAGCGTGTTCTTGAAAGGGGTTGGATTTATGACGACTCCTACCCCGATCTGCTGACCGGTATAGTTACGCCACATAGATAGCCGACCGATGTTATCCTCGTCCGGCATGTGCTCAGAAAGGCAAGCCACATACGACTGGTTTTCGATGTGGAATCGCCAGGCCAGAAACGTGTCGTTTCCGCGTCCCGCCAGCCCAGGAAAAATCTCATCAACTTCACGAACTACTGCCGCGAGGCCTGTCTCAATGGGTGTCTTTGTGGCGAACTTAAGCGCGTTGAGTGTCGACATGACCATAGAAACGCCATGTGTTACCTCGTGCAAGTCGTTCATCACACGCACATTACGCATCCACATCTGCCTACTACGGAAGACGTTCAGGGCATTCTCTGCTGACGTGTAGTGGATGAGCTTGCGCCCGTCCCGAAAAATATCGAACAGACGCTGCGCATGATGCCCAGTAAATATGTAGCTGAGCCGGTCGCTGCCAAAGAGGTCAATGCTGTTTTCCATGCCCACATTCGAACACGCCGCTAATCACGTTGAAATTGCACGAAAGCGATATCCACAACTCTTTAAGTATTGGCGACGAGAGCAACTTGCCTATCGGGAACCCCGTGGACAGACAGATGCGGATGTAGAGCGTGGCGCCTACAATAATCAGCAACCACTATCTTGAACTCTGCGGTAACCCGTAACGTAAATCTCATTGGAGACTGGGTGCCATCCAAAAGAAGTAGAGTGCGCCAGCACCCGCAGCGGCTTTTACAACCGCTATTTCAAGGTTATGGAGCTTGAACTTTTTAGAAACGATAAACGCGATTAAAAGAGTAACGAAGACTATAAGTAATTTTTTGCCTTCGCCAATAGGGACCCATCTACTGATTAGAATAGCGGAGGCAAGAAGTGCAAACTTTAGGGTAACCTCCCAAAAGTTGCTCTTCAATTCTTTCCACATTCCATCCTTCGGGGACGGTGGAATCTTTTCTACGTATAGGCACGTATATGCCCCGATCATCATTATGGCGAACGTATACTCTGGATCTAAAGTGGGCATTGATGAACCTTTTATTTTGCCCGTTGCTACTAGGTCACCATTCAAGATTTCTGTATAAAATCCCGTAAAATTTGACATGTATCCTATTTCCAAAATTTCGTCTTGGCACCCCTCAGCGCGCGTCCTACGCATGATCTTCAAAACCATTGGAGTTCAGATGGCAAAGATCCGGAAGCTCAGAGGACGCTGGCAAGCCCAGGTGCGTCGGTGTGGAATGGAGCCGCACTGCAAGAGCTCTGCCACCAAGCTTGAAGCCGAGAAGTGGATGCGCGATCTTGAGGCCCAGATCGCTTGCTTCGGCGCTACACCGGATACGGAGATATTGGACACCATTGGCGCTGGACAGCGTATCGAAAATTACCGACGCGAGATAACTTTCCACGCCAATTAAGATATTGCGATCCACAGAACGTGGCCTTGGGAAGAGAAAACCGATGCTCTAGATTCGATTTTCGACATTCCCCGGGGAGCGACATTTACCGCCCAATTCCCTTTTTAACTTGTCCACTTTTCGCGCGCATTTCGGTTATGCTGTAATAGATATTCAATATGCCCATCTTGGAGGCCAGAGACCTTACAATCCTTGAGGTTGCCAAGGCCGGCTTGATGGAGTTCGATCAAGGTCAGTCCGGCAGCGTTTTCCCACTCTCCTGTCGGGGTCAACGTAATGAGGTGTGCGTCAAAAGCTGCATCATATGCTGCAGACAGCAATAATCCATTAAACGGCGACAAGCGCTCGTGATCAGTTGCAGCAGACCAAGCCACAATGTGGGAAGCACGGAGGAGTTTTCGGTGCTCTAAGCCAGTTGCACAGCATCTGCCTTCCCACATTTCCAAAAGAGAATCACGAAATTGGCCCTGTCCTATGCGAGCCTGGATAATTGCTTCTCGCGTCGTTGCTTTCGCGCCATTCGCGTCACTGCTAGCGGTTCCAGCGGCTCTGGCGAGAGCACGGTCGAGCTCGCCGGGTCGCTGCATTTCTAGAGCTACGCGAACTCGCTCGAAAAATTCGGGTGCATCTGCGCCAGGGAGTGGCGTGAAATAGACCTGTTTACCTTTAAGCTCCCCTGCTTTGTTCAGGAAAAACGGGCTTCCGTGCGCCTTATAACGAAACAGTCCTTGGATCATCTCGGCTCGCGGAACACGCTGATTAAAGCGAATAAATTCTATCGGCAAAGACCAGCCAACCGAATGCCAGGTATCAGCTTTAGGAAAGCTCTCTGGACGAACGCTGTCGGATATTGGAGCGCTCTTCGCGATTGCTATGCCCTCGATATATCCGTCTCTTCCGACAAGAATAAACTCGCCGGGTCTCACGTCTCGTATTGTGGACCAATGCCATTGAGGCGCTCCCAGCTTATGGTTCTTGAGCACCGTTCGGTTAGGGCACCATAGGACGCCAGCATTTATCTGCGCTCTGAACCGCGCGCCTGTGTTTACCCACCATATATTCATGCTGTGCCTCTATTCACTAACGATGTGTAGTCGCTCAACTTGCCTCCACGCTCTTTCAAACTGCAGGGAGTATTTGTCGGTAGAGGAGCATTTCAAGGTGTGCCTCAATGCTTGGGGATGGTGAATTCATGGAAATCCCTCAGTCCAAGCTGATTATCTTGGCGGGTGCAAACCGTTCCAGCTTTTTCAATCCGGATACCATTCCTTTGCCAGGCATGGGCGTTCCGAGCGCGCCTTTCAGCCAACATTCCTTCTTTGGCTTAATATATGTGAAGGCCACGCACTGCTTCTCATCGATGCAAGCCAGACGACATTCCAGAGGAGTCTTCGCCGAACGTTCTGGACGCCGGGATAAATCGCCACCGGGTAAATCGAGGTCATCAAACAGCGCTGATTGCGGATCGATCGTTCCAAGCGTGATGGCAGATGGATCTGCTTCGGCTCCACTCAGAAAACGGCCCGAAAACGCAACGCTATTTCCATCGGCTCGTCCCGCGTTCGATTTCAGGAAGCAGTTCGGCCCTCTCTTGATTTTAGGATTGGCATTGTATGTGAAAGCTTTGCACTGGCCATCCATAATCAGGCAGCGTTGAGCACATTCGCTAGCGTCCGCGACACGCTGCGATGAGATGTCGTCACCGAAGAGGTCCAGCCCGGTGTAGATAGCAATGCGATTAGGCCGCCGGGTAAATTCGTCGAGGGTCGACAGTTTTGCCTGCTGTTTTGTGTCTGGCGCAGAGGGCGACGTGGGACCATCTCCCAGAAGGTTCGCATCACTTGGTTTCTGGTCACTATCTTGGCCAGCGACTGCAACGGGAACGTCGACAATCGTTGGCGTCGTTGATTGTTCCTGCGCCGTTCGATTGAGCTTGTATTTATCCACCTCGTCTTGGCTGAATATATGCATATCATCAGGCGGCGTCTTAAACATGACGTGCATGACGTCCACGGGCGTCCCAAAGCGATTGAGGACTTCGATAATGTCCGAGATCGCGAGTTGTGCGCCTACGAGGTCCGGAGAGTCGGACGAAATCTGATGAACACCCAAGGCTCCATCGACCTTCCGCTCGTTACCGGCAAGAAAGACGAACGAACACGCGGATAAGCACTTGCTCTCTTTAGGAATGTAGGTCGCCAGCTTGCGTTGATGGATATCGTCCGCAATGAGCAAGCCCATCTGGACATTGCCACCGGGACTATTGAGGGTGACGAGCTTCGCATTTGGTGCTGCTTGAAGCGCACGACGAAAATTTAGACCTGAGTTGACGTCGATGTCGCCATTCAAAGCAATCACGTCCGGATTTGCGTCACTTACAGCAAAAGGACCGAACGTTCTCTCGCCGGCAAATGCTCCGGAAAAAGTTGCCAATGAAATAACACTGGCGCTAACAAAGCGAAGTAATCCACGCATACGCAATACCCTTTACCCATGCATATCAAACTATACTGACGCCGCGCGTGCAAGGCGCTCAATCATAAATCGCCTATGATTTTTGATTGCAGTTAATGCGTGTGAATGCTGCGCCGGGATAATCCTTGGCCCCTCTTCGGGGCATCCTACGCATGATCGACAATGAACGTTGGAGATCACGATGGCGACAATCCGAAAACTCAGGGGAAGATGGCAGGCACAGGTTCGTCGGCGTGGTATGAAGCCCCGGTGCAAATCGTTCGACACGAAGCTCGAAGCTGAGAAGTGGGCGCGCGACCTCGAGGCACAGGTCGATAGGTTCGGCGCGGCCCCAGACACGAAAATTCTCGAAAGCACGACGCTCGGGCAGCTTCTCGAACGTTATCAGCGCGAAGTCTCACCTTTGAAACGCGGCTGCCTCCAAGAGATACAGCGGATCGACGTGCTTCGTCGCCACGAACTCGCATACCGGACGATGATCGGTTTGAGCCAGCAGGATATAGCATCCTTCCGTGACGAGCGGCTTCAATCCGTAGCTCCGTCTACTAAAGTTAGAGAGCTTGCGATCCTTAGCCACGTCCTCGAGGTCGCAATCCGCGATTGGGGGCTGCCGCTTGCAAAGAATGTCGTAAAGTTGGTTCGCCGTCCGGTCATCCGCAATGAACGGAGCCGTCGCCTCGCATCCGACGATGAGCAACGGCTGCTCGACGCGTGCGCCGCCGGAAAAATACCTTTTCTTCGCACGCTGCTGGTCGTTGCAATTGACACCGGGATGCGCCGTGGTGAGCTTCTTGGATTGAAGTGGACAGATTTTTCGCACAATCGCCGGGTGCTCTCTCTTGTTATGACCAAGAATGGTTCCGGTCGTGACGTTCCTTTGTCACAGCGAGCGTTTGATGCATTGATAGCTTGGAAGGAACATCCGGGCATAGATCAATCTACTATATTCCCAATGCTTGCCGGGACGCTGGAGCAGGCATGGCGAAGGTTGCTGGTGCGTGCTGGCATAAAGGGGTTGCGCTTCCATGATCTTCGCCATGAAGGTGTCAGCCGCTTGTTCGAACGGGGTTTGAACGTGATCGAAGTCAGCAGCGTGAGCGGGCACAAAGAGCTGCGGATGCTAAGAAGATACACGCACCTCGCCGCTGACGATCTCGTAGCGCGTCTCGGGTAGATCGATCTACGATCTGCAATTGCGCCGTTGCTCTGCGTATAGTGCGCCGGAGGATGTGAAGTCCTAGGAGAAATCGTCTCGACTGAATGGGATGGCTTGGGTCGCCACCGTATCTCGGGGTCCCAAACCACCTCTCCTCCGAGTAGCCGGAGATTTACCTTTTGACAAATACGCGGCTTCAGACGCGGCGGAACCGCCAGAAATCGACCGGAATAGCAGGCGCGGCTGGCAACGGATCCGCCAAGATGCCGATCAGGCTCCGTATGGTACCCAGATGTTCTTTACCTGAATGGCCCTTCGCAAATAGTCACGGCCCTGGCCATGCGTAGTATCAAGCCAATCCGGCTGACGCCCATTATTGACCCAAGTGGCCTTCAGGTTGCCCGCAGAAGCCCTCTCGACCATCGCGCTTCCGTCAGCCGATCCGAAATACCAGATGGCTGCAACCTCATCATGCTCGGCCAGCGTCTTTGCAAGCATATCGCGTTCACCGGTCACAATGTTGATGACCCCGCCGGGCACATCCGACGTGTCCAACACCTGATAGAAATCCCCGGCAATCAATGGATGGCGCGATGACGGGATGACGACGACGCGATTGCCCATGGCTATTGCCGGCAGCACCAGCGACACCAGCGAGAGGAGCGGCGCCTCATCAGGGCAAACGATACCGACGATACCCCACGGCTCGTTCATGGCTAGCGTGACGTGACGCGACTTGGTGGAGTGTACGGCGCCATCGAACTTGTCGGCCTGGGCGGCGTAATAGGAAATGCGGCGCAGAGATGCGTCGAATTCGTCCCTCGCCTTCTTTTCGCTCACACCGGTGCTATCAATGATGCGGGCGACAAATTCATCGCGCCGTGCATCGAGGTTTTCTGCGAGATAATAGAGCACCTGCGCGCGATTATGGGCGGTTGCGGAACTCCAGCTTCCAGCCTTGGACGCGGCTTCCACAGCGTTGCGGATGTCCTTGCGGTTACCTATTCCGGCCATGCCAATCACGGCGTTGCCCTTGCCGGTGACCGAATAACTGTAGCCACCGTCGGGGCGTGCTTGCTTGCCGCCGATATAGTTTTTCATAGTCCGATCAAGGCCATCGATCGCCATCTTGCTGTCAGCATTCGGCGATGCAGATGGAGCGAAGGCTTCAGCGGGCTTGCTGACCCACAGGTTCTTTTCCCAGTCTGCCGCCAGATATTCGTAAAGCCCTTCGCGCGCACCTTCACGGCCGAAACCGCTTTCACGGTAGCCGCCAAAACCTGCACCGGCGTCCAGCATGTTGGTGCAGTTGATCCAGACCACGCCTGCCTTGACCCGGGCAGCCAGATCAAGCGCGACATTGATGTTTTCCGACCAGATCGAGGCGGCGAGGCCGTAACGGGTGTTGTTGGCCAGCGAAACGGCTTCATCCGGCGTGCGGAATGTGGTTGCTGCGGCGACCGGACCAAAAATCTCAACCTGGCAAACTGTCGACGCCTGATCGACTTCGGTGAAGAAGCCGGGAGCGACATAGTTGCCAGTGGCTGGCAACGGGTTGGGACTCTGCCAGAGTTCACCGCCCTCTTCCACGCCCTTGCGGACCAGATCCGTGATACGTTTCACCTGCGTGGCGGAAACAATCGCACCGACATCGGTCGACTTGTCGAGCGGATCGCCGACCCGCAGGGTTTCCAGTCGCTTTTTCAGCCTTGCATAAAATTTCTCGGCAATACCTTCCTGCACCAACAGGCGGGAACCGGCGCAGCAGACTTCGCCCTGGTTGAACCAGATCGCGTCAACAACACCTTCAACCGCCGCATCAAGATCGGCATCCTCGAACACGATGAAGGGTGACTTGCCGCCCAGTTCCAGAGACAGCTTTTTGCCCGAACCGGCAATCTGCTCGCGAATAACGCGGCCAACCTTGGTCGAGCCGGTGAAGGCAACCTTGTCGACGCCGTCATGGCCGCAGATCGCAGCGCCTGTCGAGCCATCGCCCTGCACGATGTTGACGACACCGGCCGGAAGGCCGACCTCGTGGCAGATTTCCGCAAAGGCGACAGCCGTCAGCGGCGTCAGATCGGCAGGCTTCAGCACCACGGTATTGCCGGCGGCAAGTGCCGGCGCGATCTTCCAGGCCAGCATCAAGAGAGGGAAATTCCAGGGGATCACCTGACCGCAAACACCGACGGGCGAGAAACCACGGAACTCGTCTTCCACCATTTCAGCCCATCCGGCGTGATGGTAAAAGTGACGCGCGACGAGTGGAATGTCGATATCACGGGTTTCGCGAACTGGCTTGCCGTTGTCCATCGTTTCCAGAACGGAAAGAAAGCGCTCGCGCTTCTGGATATGACGGGCGATGGCGTAGAGGTAACGGGCGCGTTCGTGACCCGACAGTTTTGACCATTTTCCGAAGGCCGCGCGGGCGGCCTTGACCGCCTGATCCACGTCTTCCTCATTGCCGCAAACGATCTCCGCCAGCTTATCCCCGTTTGCGGGGTTTGAGACGGCAATCGTCTTTCGGCCATCAGGCGATACGAACCGGCCGTTGATGTAGTGACCGAAGATGCGTCCGTGAGTGTCGAGCCACTGCTTCACATCACCATTGGCTTCGGGGGAAGGTCCATATTCCATGGTTTCCAAAATGTCCTTAATGGGTCGCATTTTTCAGTCCTTATGCGGCAGCGTGGTGGTGAGCGCTGGAATAGCGGCCGGTTACGAAATGTTCGAGCTGCCGCTCGATATCGCCAAGCATCGAACTGGCGCCAATGCGGAACAGGTCCGGCTCCAGCCAGCGACGGCCCAGCTCCTCTTTCATCAGCGTCAACCACGACAGTGCGTCCTTTGCCGTCTTCAACCCGCCTGCGGGCTTGAAGCCGACCATCTGGCCGGTCAGTTCGCCATAATCGCGCAGTGCCCGAACCATGGTCAGACTGACCGGCAGGGTGGCGTTGACCTCCTCTTTGCCGGTCGACGTCTTGATGAAGTCCGAGCCCGCCTGCATGGCCACCATCGAGGCGCGATAGACATTAGTCAGGGTGTTGATATCGCCCGTCGCCAGGATAGCCTTCATATGGGCGTCGCCGCAGGCTTCCCGCATCGCGGAAATCTCGTCGTAAAGTGCTGTCCAGTTCTGCGTCAGAACGAACTCGCGGGTTATGACGATATCGATCTCCTTGGCGCCTTGCTCGACGGCATAGCGGATTTCAGCCAGCCGTTGCGGCAGCGGCGTCAGGCCGGACGGAAAGCCCGTCGCCACCGATGCGACCGGAATAGTCGTGCCTTCCAGCGCCTTGACGGCGTGGGGCACCATGGTCGGATAAACGCAGACGGCGCCGGTGGTGATGCCGGCATCTGCAAGGCCTAGTGCTTCGAGAATGTCTTCCCGGACCGGACGGCGCGCTTTCGCGCACAGTCGGCGCACGCGACCGGGCGTGTCGTCGCCGGAGAGCGTCGTCAGATCGATGCAGGTGATGGCCTTGATCTGCCAGGCGACCTGGTACTCCTTCTTGACCGAGCGCCGGGTGGTGATCGTCGCTGCACGCCGTTCGGAAGCGCTGCGATTGACCGACACATCTTCGAACCATTCCGGTTTGAGAGCGGTGCCGTTATTTCTGGGAAATGCTTCGCTCATTTTCTGTCCATTCTTCTGGTCAGGCTGCGCCATTGGCATGGTCGCGGCAAAATGCCTCGAACTCGTCGATGCTGGCATAAGCCTTCTGTGTTCCGGGACGGGTGATGGAATGCGCCGCGTAAAGCGATGCCTTCTTCAGGGAGGATACGATCTCGCGCGTTTCGGCGTAAAAGCGGGCGAAGGAGCCAATAAAGGCATCGCCCGCACCCGTAGTGTCTCTCGGCGTTACCTTGACGGGCTCGATGTTGACGATTTCATCTGACGTAATCATGCGCGCACCGCGCGCGCCCAGCGTCACAATGACGGTGCGAATGCCGCGTGCGATCAGCGAACGGGCGGCGCTGACGATGTCTTCGTCGGTGTCGGTCGGCAACCCCGACAGCAAGGCAAGCTCGCTCTCGTTCGGCACGAGGAAGGTTACCTGGCGGATGCGCTCAGGATCGAGATTGGCAGCGGCAGGCGCGGGATTGAGGATTGTCTCGATACCGTTCTGGGCTGCAAATTCGATAGTATGGTAGACGGTCTCAACTGGCACTTCCATCTGCATCAGGATCAGGCCGCACTCTTTCAGATCAGCGGTCGCCTTGTCGACCTCAACAGGCAAAAGGTCGGCATTGGCTCCTTTGACGATCAGGATGGAATTCTCGCCCGACTGTTCGACGAAGATCGGGGCGACACCGCTGGATTTGCCGGCGACCTTCACCACATGACGCGTATTAACGCCGAAGCTTGCGAGATTGCGAATGGTGTTATCCGCGAAGACATCGTCCCCGACCCGGGTGACCATCATCACTTCAGCACCAAGGCGCGCCGCGGCAACCGCCTGGTTGGCACCCTTGCCGCCGCACCCCATCTCGAAGGTGGGCGCCTCAAGGGTCTCGCCCGGTCCAGGCATACGGTCCACATAGGTGATAAGATCGACCATGTTGGAGCCGACGACCCCGATTTTCTTACTCATGCCGATATTCCCTGCTTATCTGTTTTAAAGGGCGCTGATCCTGGCGCCGAACCGATCGGCGGCAGCGTGGTCGAGATAGCCCAGCCGTACCGGGAAGACCCTGCGTTCACCCGGCGATAGTCTCTGCACGTTGTTCTTGGCCTTCTCCGCCAGATAGCCTTCCGGCTCGCAGGTGGATGGGAGGGCAAAAGCGGCAACCTGCGAATCCCCATTGACCAGGATCCAACGCACTGTCTTGGGGAAGGCGGCGAGCGGATAGGAGATGGCAAAGCCATCGCCCTCACGTCGTTGCATCATCAGATGCGTCAGCCCCTCACCGTCCGCCGGCAGGCCGGTTATGTAGAACACCTGTTCGGGGTCGTAACGTTGTGGTTCGTTGAGCACTTCCATGGCCGAAGGCTGCCTTGCCAGCGTCTCCAGCAAGGAAAGGTAATCGGGGTTTGGTGTGACGTGGCCGGGTACGGCCGTTCGCACCTTCACCTGCTCCGGCGTGTAGGGCACCGGCTGAACGATTTGCGCACCCTCGGCATAGGCAAAGTTTACATGGCACATATACATGAGATCCATGGACGCTGAAGACAGGTTCTGGATGTCCATGACCATGTCAAAAAGCGTATCCTCAGCATGCAAAGTCACGCTGGGTCGGGCCAGATAATTGGCGCCGAAGCCCATGACATATTCGACTTCGCCTGTTACCCGAACATAGGGGCCGCGCGCATCGTGACCGATAACGAAACCAGCCTTGTCCATGGCGGCACAGGGCATTTCGCCATGCAGCGCATGATTATCCTGCGGCGACGGGCATCCGTTGCGCAACATGCCGCTATGGAATGCAAAACATCCGTATGTCTCGACGATTGAACTGGCTGGTCGCGGCATCGAAAAGCGACTTCCCATAGTCAGTTCCACACCGTTGAACTCAACGCTCCAGATCATCTGCCCCATGAATGGCAATATGACGATCCGGCCGTAGCGGTTCTCCAATTGCAGCGCCTCGATGCCGGTGGCATAGCGGAAGGTGGTAACCTTCAGCCCATCGGTTGCGGCTAGAAGATGCGGAAGATCGGTGAAGTCCTGTCTGCGAAGTTGAAATTCTGTCGCCTGCATGGGATCACCTGCCCGGGTTTCGCCATGCATTGATGGCGATGACGAGAATGAGGAATGCGCCCCAGATGAAGTCGATAAGGTGGTTGGAGAACCGCATCATCTGGAAACCGGAGGAGAGCAGCATGAGGGCGATCAGCGCAATGGCGATGCCAAGAACCCGCCCCTTCCCGCCTGCTGGATTTGTGCCGCCGAGAACGGCAATCAGCACCGCCTGCAGCAGATAGGACGCGCCGTAGTCGGATTTCGCTGCATTGGTTCGCCCCGACAGAATGATGCCCGCCAGCGACGCCAGAACGCCGGTCAGCATGTAGGAATAGAGCATCATGCGATCCTTGCGGATGCCTGCAAAGACGGCTGCGCGCGGATTGGTCCCGATCAGCATCAGGTTAATGCCGAGCGTCGAGCGCGTCAGCAGGATCGCCACGGTGATGCAGACGCCGATGAAGAGAAGAAACGGCGTCGCTATACCCAAGATCTTGCCGTTGCCGATCCAGTTCCACGCGTCAGGGAAGCCGACGATTGCCGGGCCGCCGGTCAATACCAGCGCGAGCCCCATCAGTACCTGACCTGTGCCGAGTGTCGCCAGTATCGGGGTAATACGCAGCTTCGCAACCAACAGGCCGTTGATCAGACCGGCCAGCAGGCCGACCGCCATGGCGAGGACGATGCCGAGCCCGGTGTAGAACACAACGCCCGTAGTGGAGGATTGCCCCGCCTGAACCATTGTGGAATGGAAATAGACGCCGGCGATGATCCCCGCCAGATTGGCAATCCCCACCACGGAAAGATCGATGCCACCGGTCAGCATGGCAATCATCATGGCGATGGAGAGGATCCCCAGTTCGGGCATGATGTAGCTGATGGATTCGAAGTTGTAATAGTTCAGGAACTTGCCGGGGTTCATCCAGGTCATCAGCGCAAAGACGATGACGGTGATCACAAGAAGCTGAATGATGTTGCTGTCGTTGCCGAAAAGCCGACGCATGTCGAACGAATTTTTCATGATGGCTCTCCCGTCACGCTATGCTTTTGCGGTCGCGCCATGCCGTGATGGCAGTGGCAATGATGATGATCAGGCCGACGACGACGCGCTGCCAAGTGGTGTCCACCTTCATGATGATCAGCGAGTTTTTGACCGTCACCAGCATGAACACGCCCATCAATGTGCCGAGAACCGTACCGCGTCCGCCAAAGATTGACGCACCGCCCAGAACCACGGCCGCGATCACGTCGAGTTCGAGACCGACAAAATCACGCGGGTTGGCAAGCCAGATCATCGAGGAATGCAACAGGCCCGAGAAGCCCGCCAGCGCGCCGGCGACGCAATAGACAAAGAAGATCGTCGCGCCTGTATTAAAGCCAACACGTTTGGCTGCTTCAGGAGAGCCGCCATAGGCATAAACGCTGCGCCCGATCATGGTGTAGGTCAGGATGAGATGAATGACCAATGCCAGCCCCAGATAGACCAGGAACATCGCGGTCAGACCGAAAGTTGATCCCGTGGCCGATGTCAGCGAGATCACATCGGTCTTGCCAAACTCGATCAGTTCCTTTGGCATCTTGTTGATGTTGACGATGCTGGTGCCGACAAGGCCGAGAACTAGACCACGCACAATCGAACCCGTCCCGAGAGTCACGATCAGCGGGATCATCCTGAAACGGTGGATAATGAAGCCGTTGAAAGCACCGAGAACGAGCCCAATCAGCGTTGCCGCAACAAAGGGAATGAGCACGCCATCATAGCCGAGATAGACCATGCTGCGCACAGTCAGATACATCGCCGCAATGGCAAAGGCCGTGAACGATACGTCGATACCGCCGGAAATCATCACCAGCAATACGCCGAGCGCCATGATGCCGATCACGACATTGGAGCGCAACAGGCCGAAGATGTTGTCGAGCGACCAGAAGGCAGGATTGATGAGACCAATGATGACCATGGCCGCGAGCAGGACGCAGGCGATAATGGATTCTGTGCTTTTCAGGAATTTCATGTCTTGCGGCCCCTCAATTCAGCATCTTGAGCCGGTCGTTAACGGCGCCTTCGGTCATGCTCTCTCCAGACAACTCGTCAATGAAACGGCCGCGATGCATGACCAGCACGCGGTTGCAGTTCTGCACCAGTTCCGGCACATCGTCGGAAATCATCAGCACGGCGAGGCCTTCCTTTTCGGCCAGCTTGCGGATGATGGTGTGAATCTGTGCTTTGGAACCGACATCGACGCCGACGGTCGGGCCGTTCAGGATCAGCACCTTGGCCCCAGTCAACAGCCAGCGAGCCAGAACCACGCGCTGTGCGTTGCCCCCCGACAAATGGTTGACCGGCGTGTGTGGTCCTGGCGCCACGATCTGCATGGCCGAGAACATTTCGCGGGTCGCCTCGTCCGCCATTTTGCGATTGATGAAAAGACCGCGGACGAATTTCTCAATCGACGTGACAATGATATTCCGCTCGATCGATTGCGTCAGGAATAGCCCCTCGGTCAGGCGATCCTCCGGCACATAAGCGACACCGCAGGCAATACCCTCCTGAACGTTCCTTGGGTGAACCTCGCGGCCTGCGAGGCGCACTGAACCGGTAAAATCGGGGCGCATGCCAAACAGCGCCAGCGCAAGTTCGGTACGCCCCGAACCGATCAAACCCGAAATACCGACGATTTCGCCTGCCCTTAACGTCAGGTCGGTGTTTTCCACAGAACCCGGAACCGAGAGGTTGCGGACTTCCAGCACCGGTGTATTGGCACCTTCCTGCGGTGCCCACTGGTAGCTGTGGGCGGTCAGGTCCTGCCCGGTCATCGCGCGGGTGATTGCCGGCTCATCGAATTCGGCGATCGGCCCTTCGGCCACCTTCTTGCCATTGCGGAAAACTGTCAGGCGCTCGCTGATTTCGAGCATCTCGCGCATTTTGTGGCTGACGAAGAGCACGGCGATGCCCTGCGCCTGAATGTCACGCACAATCTTGAAGAGGGCATCAACCTCATGGCGCGTCAGCGCCGTCGTCGGCTCATCCATGATGATCAGGCGTGCATCGGCCATGACGGCACGGGCAATCGCCACGATCTGCTTTCCAGAGGTCGGCAGGGTTTCGACATCCGCATCAAGATCGATGCTCACGCCAAGGCGGTCCAACGCCTTTTGGGCCAGCTCACGGACATGCCGCCAGTTGACCGTCTTGCGACCTTCCATCAGAAAGGTATTGATGGCCAGGTTCTCGGCGACCGTCAGGTTACCGAACAGCGAAAAATCCTGATAGATCACTTGAATACCGTGGTGAACGGATTTTACCGGATCGAGTTTGCCGACAGGCTTCCCGTCGATCAGAATTTCACCGTCCTCGGGTGTGTAAACCCCGGACATGATTTTGATGACGGTGGATTTGCCGGAACCGTTTTCACCGGCAAGGCAATGGATTTCGCCCGGGCGAATGCTCAGCGATACGTCGTCGAGCGCCTTCACGCCGCCAAACCGCTTACCGATGTGGCGCAGCTCGATCAGATTTTCAGTCATAATGGCCTCGTGCAAGGCTGGAAAACACGGGGGTGCACGGAGAGAGGGATGCCCTCCCTCCGTGGTTCGGATCAGAAGTCGTACTTGTCCATGTTTTCTTTGGTCACCCCGACCCAACCTGCGCCGTAGAGCAGGTGTGGCTTGGAGGCGTCAGGAACCAGCAGGCTTTCATAACCGGGTAGACCCATGTTGAGACCCGCCTTGATCTGCTCATTCTTCTTCTCGAGAACCGCGACAGCCAGCATGTTCATGGCATAACCGGCCACGGCCGGATCCCAGAACTGGATGTACTGGATATTATCGTTCTTGATGTATTCGCCGGCAACGGAGACCAAGCCCGTTCCCGAGAAGAAAACCTTGCCCGACAGGCCGCCCTCGGCGATCAGGCGGCCAGCGCCTGCGGATGTCGGCATCGGCGCGCCGAGAATACCGGTAATGTCCGGATAGGCGGTCATTGCTTCCTTGAGCTTGGTGTAGTCGGTGTTGGCGTCGTCATAGGTTTCCAGCCGCTCGGTCGCCTGCGACATTTCCGGGAAGTTTGCCTTCTGGTACTCGACGGCGCCGTCGATCCATTCCATCTGCGACTTGGACGTCAAACTGCCAACGGTGGCGACGTACTTGCCCTTACCACCCATGGATTTGCCAAGTTCCTTCATCAGGTTGGCGCCATAGGCCTTATTGTCGAAGGCTTCGATGTCGAAATCGACGTTCTGGATGTTGGAAGCCTCATGGCTGATGACGACGATGCCGCGATCTCGGGCTTTCTTGAGCACCGGCTCTACCGCTTCGACCGAGAACGGCACGATGGCGATCGCATCAACGCCCTGTGCGATGAGGTTTTCAACGATCTGCACCTGAGCGGCGGCATCAGCCTGGCTTGGGCCAACCATCCAGACATCGTTTCCGGTATCGCCCTTGAACTGCTCGACGCCATCGCGCATGCGGTCAAACCACGCAATACCATCCACCTTCACGACGGTCGCAATGGTGTATTTTTTGCCGCTCGCCGTCGTGATCAGCTCCTTGTTGACCTTCGACGCATCGACGGCGCTTTGCGCAAAGACAGCCGAGGCCGAAAGCGTTGCAGCAAGCGCTATGGTAGTGAAAATCTTGTTCACGAATAACTCCTCCCTTTGAAACCGATGTGCCGGACCTACTCCAGTCGCAGCACCCAAAAATGTTCGATCCCTGACGCCGGGAAACGCTTCTCACGCGTCCGACGCCTCCTCATTCTCCCGGAAAGGCCTCCCATGCTCCGGTGCATAGGCCACGATGTGACCTAGAAACCTGTTGTTTTCCTCTCCCGATAATGCGAACTATTATGATACAATCCGATCATTATGTTGCGATCGTTTCATGTTTGTTATTCTCCTGTCAAGCGCAGAGAAGTGCGATTGGGAGCAGAACAACACCGAAATTTGAAGCGAAGCGACGAGCCGAAAGCGGAGACAAGGTGAGCAGAATAAGTGCACACAATGCCAGGTTGGACGCCCTGGTCGGACTGGTTCAGGAAACGGGAATCCTGAGGCTGCGGGACGCTGCGTCCCGGCTTGGCGTCTCCGAAATTACCATTCGCCGCGACATTGCCGCCGATGGCGAGCGGCTAAGCTGTCTTGGCGGATATATTATCCCGGTTCAAGACGGCAGCGTTAGCAGCGACTATGTGCTAGAGCAGGAGAAGGACAGTCACGCGACCGCAAAAGCGCGGGCCTGTACGCAGGCGGCCGCTCTGATCGAACCGTATGATACTGTATTCATCGATTGCGGAACGACGATGCCACATTTGGCGCGGCAGATTCCGGCAAATGCCCATGTCACCGTCATCTGCTATTCCCTTAATGTTGCAGAGGAGCTGGCGAGAAGAAACGATGTCCGCCTGATCATGCTTGGAGGGGTTTATCACCCGGAAGCGGCTTCGTTTTCAGGTGATGAGGGTATCGAGGTGCTGAAGCGCATCAATATCAATAAGGCATTTTTATCTGCCGGCGGTGTGGACGAACAGCATGGCGTCAGCTGCTCACACTTTCATGAAGTGCCGATAAAACAGATCGTTATGCAACGCTCAATGCAAAAGCACCTTGTGGTGGACAGCAGCAAGTTCAGCAAGGTGCGGGCCGCGCGCTATGCTTCCACAGGCGACTTCAATTCAATTGTTTCGGATCAACCCTTACCTTTTGTAAAATGAGCAAAAAAAGGCGCGCGTTTTCGCTGCTCGTTGAAGAAGGCGGAGGCCACGCGTGACGCTGGATGAGAAGGACAACAGTCAGCCAACGATATCCATCTGGCTGACCTCGACCTCCACTTCCGTCAGGCGTTCTAGGAACGCGGCAGTTTCGTAAACGGCACTGTGGAACATTGAAACATTATTTCCGGCCGTCGGCACGTCGGGCTATGGCGATAAAGCAGCGTTTCCCACATACGAGCGAGAGCATAACCAAGCGCAGCTACAATGCCGGACTCTATGTCTGCCTGCCTCGGACGTTGCCTCCGCGGCACGGCGGTTGTCGTTGCGCTTGCACCTCTTTGGGCTATGCCGATCCTGGCGGCGCCCCTGCCGGTTATCGAATAACTATGACCACCATAAGCGTGACCTGCTTGCCACCGATGTAGCCTTCATGGTCCGTTCAACGCTGTCCTTCGTTACAAAGGCATATCCTGATGCGCGGCAGCAGGTTATCCATGTGCGCGGCGCGCCCTAAACAACATTACCCAAACCCGCAGCCATGATTTTTAAAAGAGAAGAGCTGGATCTTTCCAAAGACGAAATCCGCCCTCAAAAGCAAGAGCATTGTCTCCCCGTCTGCAATTCGGCGGCAGACTATTGAGCTTTTCCACGTTGCCGCCACCGATGACGACCTCATCCGGTTCAAGAGCCGCGCTCAGGCGTTCAACGACGTCGTGTACGCGCTTTTGCCATTTCGCGTTGCCCTTCTTTTCCCTATAGGCCTCGCTGACATAGTGCTCATAGGTTTTGCCTTTGCGGTAAGGAAGATGGGCAATCTCCATCGGCTGGGCAACATTCTCGACGATCATCGCAGCGCCCAAACCCGTGCCGAGCCCCAGAAACAACATGCGGCCGCCCTTGTAAGAACCAATCGCCTGCATGAGCGCATCGTTGACGACGCGAACAGGACAACCAAAAGCGCCCTCATAATCATAGCCCACCCAGCCTTCGCCCAGATTGACCGGTTCTCGAAGCGGTTTGTTATGAACGACCGGGCCGGGATATCCCATGGCAATGACGTCGTAGGTCATATCCTTTGCCATGGCGGTTACCGCGGCGACCATTTCAGGTCCCGTCATTGTCTTTCCGCTTTCAACCTTGCGTTCGTCGCCACCGGTGGTCAGGCGGATCTTCACGTGGCTGCCGCCGATATCGATTGCAAGAACAGTTTGATCCTGTGCCATATCCTGGCCTTCGTCGACTGTGTTGTGGGTGCTATTCGGGATCAACCCACCCGCCTGGCGGCCCAAACTCTGCCATTTCCGCCGGGCCCCAGCTTCCCACATCGTATGCAGGCGGCACCGCGGGATCATCGAGGATAGGCTCCACGATCTTCCAGGCCAGTTCCGCCGCGTCCTGACGGGTGAATAGCTGACGTTCGCCTGCCATCGCATCACCGATCAGTCGCTCATAAGGCGCCATGTCACCGATACCGTCATCGACTGCGCCGAGTTCTACGGCCTCACCGCGCATGCCATCGCCCGCAGCCTTGCGGCGCGCGCCAATTCCAATTGCAATATCCGGCCCCAGCCGGAATCGCACATAATTGGCGGGGGTTGTCTCGACATCGCCAAAGAGCGCAATTGGCGGCCGCTTGAAGCGGACCACAACTTCGGTTGCATGCGCCGGCAGGTTCTTGCCGGCGCGGATAAAGAATGGCACGCCATTCCAGCGCCAGGTGGCGACGCGAAAGCGCACGGCGGCGAACGTTTCCCGGCTCGAGGCCGGAGCTACACCCGGCTCGTCCAGATAGCCTCTGAACTGTCCGCGCACCACATCACCACGGGTGAGCGGCGGCATGGCTTTCAGTATCTGCACTTTTTCATCGACGAGATCATCCGAGGCGCTTGTAGCCGGCGGCTCCATGGCCAGAAGCAACAGCACATTGATCAGGTGGTTCTGGATCACATCGCGGATACATCCGACCTCGTCATAAAACTTGCCGCGCCCCTTGATGCCAAAATCCTCGGCCATGGTGATCTGCACGCTTTCAACCTGGTCTCGGTTCCACACGGGCTCGAGAAAGGCATTGGCAAACCGGAAATAAAGAAGGTTCTGGATAGCCTCCTTGCCAAGGAAATGGTCGATCCGGAAAATGGCATCCTCGGCAAAGACAGCGTGCAGCGCTTCATTCAACGCTTCGGCGGAGGCAAGGTCACGGCCGAAGGGTTTCTCAACCATCAGCCTTGCCGAAGCGGCGATGCCCGCCTTGTTGAGGCCGGTTACCACGGTTTCGAAGAGAGACGGCGGAATGGCGAGGTAATAAAGCGGATGCTGGTGCCCGCCAAGCGCCGTGCGCAGCTTTTCGAATGTCGCTTCGTTACGGTAATCGCCGGAGACATAGGTCAGCTGTGCGGCGAATTTTTCGAAGACGGCTTCATCGATCTTGTCCACATGGTTGGCGACCGCATCCCGCGCCCGCGCTATCAACTGCTCACGCGGCCAATCATCGAAAGCGACTCCGATGATGGGCGTTTGCAGCGCGCCGCGTTTCACCATGGCGTAGAGAGAGGGAAAGATCATCTTATAGGCAAGATCACCCGTGGCGCCGAACACCACCAGCACGTCCGATCGCTGTCTGTCCGTGGCTGATATTTTCATTTGGCTTTCTCCAGATGGCCACCAAAGGCATTGCGCATGGCCGACAGCACTTTGCCGGCAAACTCGGCCTCGCCGCGTGAGGAGAAACGCTCGAAAAGCGCCGATGCCAAAATGGGGGCCGGCACGCCAGTTTCGACGGCCGCCTGAAGGGTCCAGCGGCCTTCCCCGGAATCGGACACTCGGCCGCCGTAATGGTCAAGGTGAGGGTCCTGTTTCAGCGCCTCCGCCGTCAGGTCGAGCAGCCAGGAACTGATAACAGACCCGTGTCGCCAGACCTCGGTCACAGCGGGAAGATCAAAGTTGAACTGGTAATATTGCGGATGGGCGAGAGGGGCGGTTTCGGCATCCGCCTCGCGATGTTGCGTGCCCGCATTGGCGGCTTTCAGGATGTTGAGCCCTTCGGCATAGGCGGCCATGACACCGTATTCGATGCCATTGTGGACCATCTTGACGAAATGCCCCGCTCCTGATGGACCGCAATGCAGATATCCCATCGGTGCCGTTCCGGTGACCGGGTCGGCAGCGATGCCCAGACCTGCGCCGGGCGCAAGGGAAGCGAAGATCGGGTCGAGACGCTGGACCGCGGCGACCGGTCCGCCGATCATCAGGGAGTAACCGCGCTCCAGCCCCCAGACGCCACCGGATGTGCCGGTATCGATGAAATCAATGCCGCGGGACGCAAACTCGGCCGCAAGATCAATCGCATCGCGATAGTTGGAATTCCCGCCATCGATGATGGCATCGCCCGCCTGGAGTTTGCCCGCAAAGTCCCGCGCGATTTTCGGCGTGATGGCCGCGGGCAGCATCAGCCACACGGCGCGTGGCGGAGAGAGCCTGGCAACGAAATCGTCCGGCGAGGTCGCGCCCACGGCACCTTCCTTCACCAACGCCGCGACATTGTCGGGATTGACGTCGAAAACCACGCAATCATGCCCGTGCTTCAAAAGGCGGCGCACCATGTTTGCGCCCATCCGCCCAAGCCCAACCATTCCAATCTGCATGCTGACACTCCTTTTGTGCAATTCGCTATTGCTGGTTCATTCGCCGAGACGAACGGTAAAATTCTCGTTTTCCCACACTCCAGCATCTCGCCAGTAGAAGGTGAAAACAATCGTGCCGCCGGCCGCCATATCCTGCACGGGCAAGTCCGCAAAATGCGTGCCGAGACCGGAGGCCATCGTGCTTGAATCTGTTGTCGTTGCCCAGCCGTCGGTGCTCCAGTGCACGATGGCATCATCCGCCAGTTCCAGCCGCAGAACCTTGCCGGCGGGCATTGCTGATATCTTGTTGTTGAAGCACCAGATTCGAAGATGCGATGGCGTCTTGTTGCGGATGTAACGATCCACACCCTGCGGCGGCATGTCGAAAACGGAGCCATCGGCAAGCGAACGCAGAAGCTTGATATGTTCTGCATGCACCCAGACCAGCGGCATCGCGCTGCCGGATGGGTGGCCATAGAACAGCTCCCTGTCGGGAAGATCGGGTTGATCCCAGACCTGCTCGGGGAAAAGGCCGCTCTGCCCCGCCGATTTTTCCATTGTGGTCAGCAAAGCTTCCGCCGCCCCGCGTCTACCCGCAGCAAGTTCGTAATGGGCGCGCTCGCCGGTCAGAAGCGGCCATGGCCTGCCCTGACCCGTGCCGTCAAATGCTGTTCCATCAGGGTGCTCACCATATCCGTCGCCCGTGTACCTGTACCAGACCGGCCCCTGCGGCAGGTCGGCGCGCAGGCAATGATCGATCGCCTTCACCGTGGCGACAATGTGGGGATCATCTGGTGCGCGCAGGCCAAAGCGGACCAGCGCAAGTGCATCCGGGCTGATCACATCGCTTGTTGGCAGGAAAGCGCGATCCGGTGTCTGGTTGAGGATGGGCGTGGTGCCCGAGGGCTGGACGGCATCAGTGGTACCGGGAGAGGCGATGCGAACATAATGGCCGGAAATATCAAGATCCGAGCAGAGGGTTGGGTCGCCAGCAAATGTCCAACGCTCGATCTGCTCATTCCAGCAATCGGCCGTCTGGCGCAGATGCGTTGCTTGCGCCGCATCGCCCTCCATATCCAGCAGATCAGCGGCGGCAAGCAGCGCAGCGATCTCGACTGCAAGCGTGAACGGGCTGTAGCCGGCGTCCTCCTCCCACCTGTCCTCGCCGGTCGTCGGGCCGTTTGCCAGAATATAGGCCGAGGCGCTGCGGATCATCGGCATATAATTCGCCCTTGCGGCGTGGTCGAGGTTGCCGTGCCGATGCAGCATATCCGCAAGCAGGATCGGAAAGGCGCATTCGTCCATCTGGACGCCCGGCCAATAGGGCTTGCCATCCAGCCAGAGATTTTGCGGCCACCGCCCCGAGGGCTGCTGCACCTGGCGCAGATAATCAAGGATGGCCAAAGCCTCCTCGTGATCGCCGGCCGCCAGAAACCCGCCGGCGGCTTCCACCAGATCTCGCGGCCATATCAGATGATATCCGCCAAGATCGTCATCGCCCTTGGTGGCCCCCCATGGGATCGACAGGCTTGCCACGACGGCTCCGGGCCGGTCTGCGGCACGATGCGCGGCAAGCACGGCGGTTGACACGCGATAGGAATTGACGCCGTGATGGGTATCGCGGTCGAGGCCCTCAAGGCTGTCCTGCCAGCTGCGCCAGTTGGCAACATAGGCGTCGTGCGCATGCCTGAAGCCGGATTTCAGACTTGCGACAGCACAGGCCGCCGCTTCATATTCGGTCTGGCCGAAACCGAGCGCTAATGTCGCCGTATCGTGAGCTTCGCTAAAATCGATTTCCGCCGCCAGCGAAACATTGCCATCATCTGCCCGCTGATATTCCTCGATAAGGCGTCCGACGCGGCGCAATTGCTGCCAGCCATCGGAAACGCCCACAAAACCGGCGCTTGCGGCGCGCCAGGGAAGATCGCAAACAAGCGCCAGATATCTAGAGCGACCAGTCGCGAACAAAATCTGACGCCCTTCATACTCCCCTATCCAGGCGGAGTTGAGATTGCCGGCGTTGACCAGATGCGGCGCCAGAAGGAGGCTTACACGGTAATCCCCCATCTTTCCCTTCAAGGGCGAGAAGGAGACTTGCTGAAGAACACAGGCCCGCGCCGGATCGGTGATGACCTGTTTTTCAATCCGGTAGGATCCATCTGTCGCCGTGTTGGTGATGTGGAACGCGGGAATTCCACTCTCGAAAGGGCGGGTAATGGAGATGCAGTCCCGCTTCTCTTCCGAAAAATATCCGTCGTCTCTAGTGACCACAAGACCGAGATCGCGGGTGCAGGCGCTATCGATACGTGGATAATACACCTCGTTGAGGATGCCGTGGCTGAGCGTGAACCAGACTGGAGAGGTTTTCGACAGTGCGGTTCCCACACCATTCTTGGCGCTCGACGTCCAGCGTGCGTCAATGCCCGGTGCGCCGGGTGCGAAATCAAGTGCGGCACGCATCGTTACATGCCTCTGGCAGGGAGATGATGAAGGCGAAAGTTAATGGTACTATGGTATTGAAAACTCATGACGGAGATCTCGACCTTGGAGAAAGGGTCTTTCCGGGATAAAACGCGAGACGGGCTGCGGTTCCCGTCCCTAATCTCAAATCCGATACGGCCTCATCATTAAGCTAGGTATTCGCGAAGTGGCGCACAACTAAAGATTTGGTAATCGAGCGTGTGGCGGATTCCTTTGTGTCGGTGGGTCGCAATATGGCCTGGATGCATATGCCCTGCCGGTGGCGTCGCCTTAACCGGTTGGTGGTTTCCAATGTAAGCCGGGTCAACGACAACGTCATAGCCGCCATGTTCGCGCACGAGACCATGTTGGGAATTATATGGTTGATGGGGAGCGAACTGTCTCACCAAGAACAGTCTGACAGATTGCGTGATGCCTCAACCGCGCGGACCTGCCACTCGCGCCACACCGGCAAAAAAGCGTAAGCTGCGTCTCACGTCAGCAGCAGCAGAAACAACCCTCAAAGCCTCGCGAAGCCGACAACTCAGAGATCTGGATGTTCTATCCGCTCCCACGTTGAACCATCGAAGCGGAAAACATCTTTTGATGCGACGACCCAAAGCACGTTTCCGCTCGCCTGTGCAAAGAACGGGCCATTGTCGATGGATTCGTGATCCGCGCGATTGCTCAAGCGCGGAAGAGGAGGATTAAATCTACCAAAATTTCCGGTTTTGGGATCATACTCGTAAAGACCGCCGGGACGAACACTCGCAGCAAGGACAAGCTTTTCCCGATACAAAGTGATCATGTGAAAGAGATTGTGCTGCTGCCGCAATGCGAGGGGTGAAAATCCGCGTGCGTAACTCCCGTGCAAGAGCACGCCCTCTCTTCCGCATAGCCAGACGCTATCGTGATTTTCGATGTAAATCCCGGTTAGAGCGGCTACCGGAACTGGGACTTCCAATTCGTGCAACTCATAACCGTCCCAGAAACAAAGAACCGGTTTCGAACCCGGCCCCTCCTCCCCGCACAGATAAATCGCGTCCTCTGACAAGCCATTCATATCAAAAAATAATACGTCGCGAGAAGCAGGACTAAGCGCCGATCGTGTGACCCATTCCTGCCATTCCGGAGAAAGAAATACCGGCTCTTTTTCAGGTTTCGCATCTTCCTGCGCATTCGGGTTCAGCAGCAATTTGTCAGTCAGCAGGCGCCAATCATTGTTTCCTTGGCGCACATAGATTTGTCCGCCTTCTCCACAGGCATATAGATGCTGGCCGATCTCACGAATACGAGTGAGACGCCCATAACCTTTCGAATCTTCACTCCAACTACCGGCTCCCTGAATTTTCTCCTGAAAATTCTCCTTCCAGTAGGTGTGGTAAACGTCGCCTTCGGACGACAGCAAAACGAAATAACCATCTGGCGTAGCATGCTCAGCGCTATGATACACAGTCATGCTTTGAATATGGAAACCGAAGTCGGAATACGTCCAGTCCTGCGGCGGCACGTCGTCACGATCATACCGGTAAAACCGGCCATCAGGATCGAATGGCTCAGCATTGTCTCTCGTTGCGGCAACGGCGAGCGTTTTGCCCGACCTCGCATATGCTCTCGTAAAATCGATAGGCAGCTTGGTTTTCATGGTTTTCTGGTCGCTCCTTCAACAGCTCCAGACTTCAAAGCCGATATGGTTTCTTCAGGAAGGGGAGGATATTGTTTAGCTCGTAAAAGCTGGAAGGGATTTTTTCCAGTATATTGGGTCGTCAGGGCTGCCATAATCTCTTTTGCACAATCGGGCCTCACACTTATCATAGCCTGGGCCGACGCCTGAACTACTTTATGCAAGGGTGCCGTGAAAGGTGGCGTTGAATTTCTACCGGCATTTTCGATCGCCTTGTCCGCCAGATGCCCGCCCCAGTGCTCGGTTTGCTCGACCCGGGCATTGCCAATAACACATATAGCCATACCGTCATTTAGACTGGGCATCTTCGGGATGCGCTTGTCGGCTTCCTCTCTCGCACCATAACGAAGGGTCCAGTCCGGAACGATATGATGGGCCTGCATGCCGTATTGACCGCAGACGTTCTTCATCTTGGCGTAACGGTCGACCTGACACTTTTTGCGGTATTCGTCCCGATCGGAGACACGTACGGTTTCGCTCTGAGGTAATGCCTGCGGTCGAGTTTCCGGCTCCTCACGCACTCGCTGCCGATGTCGACGGAGCTCCTCCATCGCCCAATCCCGCATCTCCCAGCTGTCGTGTCCGGCGTCGATACCCTCGTCGAACATTTCTTTGATCCGCCGCTCCTGATCGTCCCGTGGGACGACGTCAGACAGATTTGCACCATTATCGGGGATAAGGACGCTTGATAATATCCCGATGACATTTAGGCGGCGGGCCCAAATGCCCACCCTCGCGAGACGGCCAACTTTTGCAAGATCGCTCACAACCCTGTGAGGCGGGGTACGATACCACTGAGGCGCTCGGGCGGGTCCCGGGGTTATCACCCTTCCCGGACCACGAGGAACAGTCTGGGGGACAGTCGGTCTTGTCGCCGGCATTCCTCCACGAAGTGCTTGCGCAGAGTTTTGAGCAGCCCCAGTCGTCGCTGCGGCAGCCGATCCCGCATAAGCGTATTTTTCGCCCTCTTTAAACGGCTCGGGCGACGCATCGCTCATAACCCGACCTTCGTCCGACCCGTCCTGCCATCGCAGCGATCCCCGCACCGGATCATCATCCTTGGGAGGGTCATAGGTCTGTGTGCTGCGGACGAAGATAGCCTCACCCTGGGTATTCCTGTTGTTCATATAAAAACGATCGAGGTGGCGAATGACGTGCGAGCCTTCGGCACGCACCTGATCGGCGTGCCCGATGGGTTCGCAGATGCTTTCCACCGTGCCGGATTTTACCCCCTTGCGGCTGCCGGGCGCATCGCCGTGCACATGTGTCGTACACGAACGCATCACCATTGCTTTTTTGCCGGTGAACCGAACAGACGGCGTATAGTTTTTGTCATGGCCACAAAAATCCACGACCGGATAGGGAATGGGCACCACCGAAGAGCCGACCGGTGTCAGGCATACATCAGGTGCCAAAGAGACGATGCGCGCCTCATCGATGTCACGCAGTCCCTCACGCGGTGTCCCCGTGGTCCATGTGCCAGGATATTCGGGCTCTCCTATATAATTGTCGCGGGGGATGCTCATGCTGTCTCCCTCTCGGTCAGAGCCGTTTCGGTTTCGGACGACTTCAGACGAACGCGCGTCAGGGTGAGTTTTGTTTCACCGGCATCGGGAAGAGGAAACCTGATGCGCCAGGTCAGAAGCACCCGTCCGTCATTGCGCCAGTCGAATT
>Ga0209371_1000471_pt1 | contig 39614 bp, 37 predicted proteins | sample AgamicAtAmrz_FD_187165 | JGI IMG/M metagenome (GOLD analysis project Ga0209371, IMG submission 187165) | Agave microbial communities from Guanajuato, Mexico - At.Am.rz (SPAdes) (version 2) | ecosystem: Host-associated > Plants > Roots > Rhizosphere | place: Guanajato, Mexico | collected 2012-06-07
CGTTATCTGCGGTATTTTGTCGCGGTTGCACGCGAGCGACACTTCACCAGGGCGGCCGAAGCGCTGGGTATTTCACAGCCTCCTCTGAGTCAGCAGATCAAACGGCTCGAAGAGGAAGTGGGCACGTCGCTGTTCAGACGCCTGACGCGGGGCGTGGAGCTGACCGAGGCGGGAGAAGCCTTCTACGAGGACGCCTGCAAAATTCTGGCGCTGAGCGATGCCGCGCTGGAAAAAGCCCGCGGCATCGCGCGCGGGCTGAACGGCAACCTGTCGATTGGCATCACCAGCTCCGACGCTTTTCATCCCAAAATTTTCGCGCTGATCCGCCAGTTTCAGGTGCAGAACATGGCGGTGCAGGTTCACCAGGTGGAAGCCAATATGTCGTCGCTGACGACGATGCTGGCGGAGGGTGAACTGGATATCGCCTTCGTGCGCCTGCCGTGCGAGAGCAGCAAGGCGTTCGAGTTAAAAATCCTCGACCGGGAGCCGATGGTGGTGGCGCTGCATCGCGATCATCCGCTGGCGGCGTGCGATTCGTTGGCGTTAGAGCAGCTTCGGGATACACCGGTGGTGCTGTTCCCGCAGGAGGTCGCGCCGGGGCTGTACGAACGGGTTCACGGCTGCTGCGAGCGGGCCGGAATTGACGTGCAGCACGCGCTGCAGTCGTCGCAGCTTTCCTCCTCCCTGAGCATGGTTTCCGCAGGCGGCGGGTTCGCGCTGGTGCCGAAATCCATGGCGGCCATTTCACCGCCGAATGTCACCTATCACGCGCTGAGCTCGCCGGAGCTCTACACCGATATCGCGCTCTGCTGGCGACGCTTTGAACGCTCGCGGACGGTGAAGCGGTTTTTGATGATGATGAGCGAGGGGTGACGGCAATAGAGGGGTTTTGGTTTTTTGTAGGCCGGGTAAAGCGCAGCCGCCCCCCGGCAATGTCAGCCTCTGTCGGTTCTTAGAACGGTAAAGGTCATGTTGATGCACGCTTCGGTACTACGTTTTCCTGGTAATTGTCTGCCGCAAACCATCTGTTACTCTGGCTGCACTCAAGGGATGACAAGGAAGAGAGATGCTGAATCCAGGCTGGCAAGATGCCTTGAAATACCCTGAACAATGGAGGTTTTGATGACTACACGAGTTATTGCATTTTTGCTCCTACTGGGCGCATTTGCTGTAAATGCTGCCGATGGCGGTAATGGTGGGGATGGCGGAAACGGTTCTGATGGAGGAAACGGTTCGGATGGCACCGTCTCAGCTCCGGGCCGTGCGGGTTGTCCGGGCGGAACAGAGCCGGACGCGTCGGGAAAATTTTATCTTCCAGGAACAAAACAGCAGTGCAATCCGGGGAAGCAGGATGCCGTGAAAAGCGCCAGGCAATCAGATGCAGAGTGACAGTAAGCTAACGCATCCTGGTTCCACATCCTCACTTGCCTCCTGCTTCAGGTATTAATATATGCGCCGGAATATCCAGAACTAGACTTTCGCCTCCGCTCGTAATGCGGCCTGCACCGCGGGACGGGCACTGATTTTATCCCTGTACGCCAGTAGCGCGGGCCAGTCGTTGAGTTCAATTGAGAAGAACGTGCACCATCCCAGCACGGTGAAAAGATAGGCATCCGCCACGCTGAAAGATGCTCCCGTCAGATAAGCGCTTGCGGAGAGCGTTTCCTGAAGAAAATCGAACCGCCTGAACAGCTTCTCACGAAAAATCGATTTGGCCTCTTCGGGCAGCACGCGGTTGAAAAGAGGTGCCGATCCCGCGTGTATTTCGCTGGTGATAAAGTTTAGCCATTCCTGAAGCCGCACCCGCTCCCAGCCGTCTGCTCGCGGTGCCAGCCCACTTTCTGGCTTGAGGTCTGCCAGGTACTGCAAAATGGCTGGCCCCTCGGTCAGGATTTTCCCGTCATCCAGCTCAAGCGCAGCGACATAACCTTTGGGGTTGATGGTCAGGAAGTCGCGCCCGTCAGCGGTAAGCTTGCTCCTGTTGTCCACTTTAACCAGTTCAAACTCAATCGCCAGTTCGCGAAGCACGATATGGGGTGAGAGTGAACAGGTGTCCGGGGCGTAATAGAGTTTCATAATCTCTCCGTTAAAGCGGTTGTGTGATTTACATACACTGTGCTTAAAGCCATTCTCACTGTAAAATTAATGATTCATAAAATAGCTATTAGCTGAGCTACTGATATCCATGATGAATCTTTTACACTGGCGCTTGCTGGTTGCAGTGGCCGATGCCAGTAATATTTCCCGTGCCGCTGAAGAGGTAGGCATGACGCAGTCGGGCGCCAGCCAGGCGATCGCTCAGTTAGAGGCCTCATTAGGATTTGCGGTATTCACGCGAGAGCGGCGCCACATCGGCGTAACGTCGCTGGGTGAGCGGGTTGTCAAAGAAGCAAGGAGTATGCTGGCGCGGCTGGATGCCATCCGTGCACTGGCGGATGAGAGCCGGGGGCTGAGCGGCGGACGTATTCGTCTTGCCAGTTTTCCTTCGGTGACATCCACGTTTTTGCCCGGACTGCTGCGGGATTTTAAGCGCCTGCATCCTGAAATCGAGGTGGTCGTACTGGAAGGGACGGACCAGGAGGTCGAAGAGTGGCTGGCGGCAGATACGGTTGATGTGGGCGTGGTCATGAACCCTGTTCCCGGACGTGCTGAAGCGATCTTAGGGCAGGATGCATGGGTCGCGGTGCTGCCAGCCAGCCACCGTCAGGCTCGTTATGCACGTACGCGCGGCATCACCCTTGAGGAACTGGCAGACCAGCCCTTCGTGCTCGCAACGGGCGGTTGTGCCGTCAATGGAAAAAGCCTGATGGAACAGGCTGGCTTGCAGCTGTCTGACGTGCGGGTGACCGTCCGCGACTGGATCAGCGCCTGCCTGCTGGTACGCGAAGGCATGGGCGTCGCGCTGATACCTGAATCCGCCCTGCCGGGTGAATTACGCGGCTTGTGCGTCGTGCCCGTGACGCCTTCGCTGTGCCGGGAGTTTGGGCTGGTTTGTTCGCAGGCTGGCAAATCCTCCCGCGCGACGCAGGCGTTATTAGAAGGATTGCTCAAAATGAAAAGGTCTGCGTGAAGGAGTAACCGTGGTTCAAACCGTGCCCGGCGGCACTGCGCTTGCGCGGGCCTACGGTTCGTGTCGCGGGTTGGTTGGCGGTTTTGCCGGCCGGGTAAGGCGTAGCCGCCTCCCGGCAATGCCCTTCTGGAAGCCGCCTCGCAAACTTTCAAGCAACCTTATGTAATTCAGGGTGATCCCTTTCCTTCCCTTTTTCGCCGCCGTAAAGTGCCTGCGTTACGGCACATCCGTAACCGGGCGTAGGAACCCGTTAGCATAACATGACGTTTTTTTGGACAAAGAGGATGCTAAATGGCGACTACCCCTGGATTTTCTTACGCGCTTTCTGAGGAAAGCGCAGTTCATCACCTCATCAACACTTCAATTTCCGATTCTGCGGATCTCTTCGAACTGGCCGATGCCTGCACTGCGTATGTCAGCGTGCTGGTGGAAACTGACGACGCGGTGACATTTGCCACGCTCTGTAAGAGATTGCTGGCTGCGCTTAAGCGACTGCGGGAGTGCTGTGACTCGGAACTTCCGCCGTACCTGGTTGAACAGTTGATTGCGGGTGAAAAGATAACCTCGTGTGTACCGGACTGCTGGCAGGAGACGACGCTGCAGGTGGATTATGCCGTAGCGTTAACGCTTGCGGTAATGGGAGGGACGTTGCCTGCAAACGTGGCGGAAGAACTCACCGGGCTGCTGCATGATATGGTCTGGTTGCTGGCGGAATTTGTAAAGGAGCCTTATATTTCGGCACATTGAGGTGGGTGATAGGTGGCCGGGGTTCTGCTGCGTAAAGAGCAGGATTTTGGCCTTGTGCAAAATACAATGTTGTTTGTTGAATGTTCCTTAAGAGCGAGAAGCCGAAGTTCGTATTTACATCATGGTGTTTTTCTAGCAGCATTGTGCCGTTGCCAACGGTCAATGAGAACAAAGATGACATGCAAAATAACCGTAGTGTCAAGTCCGGGGCCAGAGTTACGAAATGGGGAAAGTTTGGCAGCGATTTTACTAATGGCAGTACGTATCGCTAATGGATTAAGTTAGTACTTCGTATCCTGGCTGTAATGTGGCAGGTAAAAGAATGGCAATGAGTTAATTATTGTTGTTGGCAAGTGTAGACACAGAGATATCTATAATCTTGTAAGTGAATTAATAGAAAGACTCTCTACGCTATCAAGTTATGGTAGACAGTGGTTTTAGAGAGCAGTAAAAAACCGCCCTTGAAGACAGTTTTTTACTGGTGTTGTTCTGAGAGGAATGAAGAAAAAACTCAACAAGTGGCAATTATACCACGGAAATCTAACCATCCTTTTTCAGGCGATGCAGTACGTCTTATAGAGATCTCTTTCATGCCTAATTTTTTAAGCTCTTGCCTCCTTAATTGTTCCGGATCTAGCTTGGACGCATTAGAACTAGCTTTTATTGCTCTAGTAGTCCCTATAACCCTATGAAAAGCAATATGTTCTTCTTTCACTGTTACGCCATATATAGTTGCTATGAGATTAATCATATACAAAATAAATATACGAGAATTCTCCAACTGCAAGAAGGATTCATCTATATCAGGCTTTTTCGATTTTTGGTCAAAAATCAAAACACAGAATCTTTCTTCTTTTCTAGATATTATTATAAGATCACAGGATTTATTTATACCATCAGCATTTGCTTTATCAAAATATGGCGATAATTGTGAAAATACCGCCCCCTTACCTTTAGCTTTTTTCTTGTTTGAGAAATCAAGTGTGAAAGCTATAGAATCATCAGGTATTTCCTTAACTGTTAATTCTTTTATCTCACTAAATTCTCCATCTTCCTGAAGAATAACAAATGAAGAGTCAGGGTTTGCCGAGTTTGACAAAGGTAATATTACATCCTTATTTAGGATGTTTGTTATATTCTCTAACATATCAGACCTCACCCTCAAGGAATGAATATAATAAGCTCTGCTTTTCGTCAATGTCAGTAATTACGTTATCAAAAATAAAAGCATTTACGCCAAATTTGTTTCCGCCAGCACTATGTATGATCCCATCCTCACTAATAGTGAATGCGTTCACATTTGATGGAGAAACTAGATCAATAGCTGAATAATTAAAATGAGATAATTTCTCTCTGTTTTTAATTTGAGATGCCATTATTCTATTGTTAATTTCTTTTACTATATAATCGCTGTGAGTCGTTATTATTATTTTTACACCAAAATTAGACATTCTAACAAGAAGTTCTGCCATCTTTATCTGATTCTGAGGATGTAAGTTAAGTTCAGGTTCGTCTATTATTAGATATGAATTTGGTGACATGTAATAACGCACATAAATATCAAGCAAAAAAAGTGCCTTGTTTGATGCCGACGAGAGTGAAAGAGGCATTGATACCTTCTCACCATTTTTACAATTAACTGTAAAGACAGCCTCATCATTACGATGCTCGTATTTCCCACCTGTCAATGATTCAAGTGTACTTATGATATCATTCTTGCTTTTATCTTTTCTGCTCCCCCTTCTTAACTTATTCACATCAATCAGGTTTTTGAATTTTCTAACATCAGTAAAGTCTCTAATTATATTGACATTATGATTGATTGGTTCGGAAAAGGTAGCTACCTTTTGGCTCACGATATCGTCAAGCGATAGAATAGTTTTAGAAATCTTGCTTGTGATATATGAATCAACAATATTACTTCTATTACCGTCAATTTCTTTTTGAAAAAGAGATATTCCAGTACGTTCAGATGTGATAATGAAAGGTTCGTTAGCCGAAGAATCCAGTATCTCACTAATAAAGAAATAATTAAATATAATATTTAAATAATTAAGAGCATCTTTTTCTTTTAATGCTCCGATTGGATTTCTATCTTTATTTTCTTTTTTTGATGAAGCCACGGAGAAATCAATGCATGTGCTATTGTTACTTTTTTGTATATTTAACACAACATTTTCAGCAACTGATATATTTACATTAACTTCCGCCGCTAATACCCTAGTTTGAATATATGAATCGATTACATTAATTTTTGACTCGGAAAACATTCCTGCGACGTCTTTAAAAAATGCAGGAAGACTTGATGATACTTCTTCATTTACTGATTTTATTAGCTCGTCAGTAAACACGTTTGAAATATCATAACTGGATTTCCCGGTTGCAACGAGGTCGGTCGAAACTGACTTTGGAACTTTTATTTTACTTTTTAATACTGCATTGTATTTACTTATAGCAGCATAGGTACTATAGCTTAAATAAGTTTTCCCTACATTATTAGGTCCAAATATAATGGTAATGTTATTTGTTTCTATTTTCCCTTTTTTTATAAAACCAATCTTTTCGAACTCTATTTCCATTATCATCACCTATTAATAATAGTTAGGCTTAAATGACCAACTCATCCAACATCAACTATACCTGTCATGAAGACAAAATCATACCCCGCTAATCGAAAACCGCATCTGATACAACCATTTTCTATAAATTTACTCTCAGACCGTTTGATGGAGGTGCGCCAATCTCCCCCCAAAATCCTCAACATACAACGCTTCATCATGCGATATGAGGATGTGCAAACAGCCTTGCTTACGCCAATCTTCGGCTCCAATCCATCCTGCTATACCGCTGAATTCGCCTAACACAGCGCCATAACTGAATCATTCAAAAATAGGCAGTGAGAACTACCGTCGTGATTAATATCTAACCACCTGTAAAAAAATAAGTTACTTAAACTTCAGCAACTGCGCGATGTCAATAGCTAGTTTCATGGATGACTGCAGAAGTTCCAAATACTTAGAACGAGGTTTACCGCATATCTGGTCGCCGTCCGTGAGAAGGCTACAGGTAGTTCTCCACGCATAGGGCATTATTTACGCCGACCTGTAAATAAGGGCGTTTTTTTCCATCATCGATAGATTTTTCCCTTTCTTGCAGAATGCGAATAACCTGTCCGTAAAGTGAGAAGCGCATGGTAGAGATTACTTTGTAAGCACACCCGTTTTTGTTCCACACAGTCATTGAGAGTTCCGTTTTTCTGCCCTCATCGGGTACTCTTCCGGCGTCAGGTTATTCAAGGATTCATGAGGCAGTAACGTACTGGCAGACGCTGCTTTCCCTTGCGACGAAAATTCAGTTTCAGAAGCCATCAAAGCGGCAAACGATCTGACAAACGCGCTCCCTTTCCTGGGCTCAAGCCCGTCGCGGCATGATTACGAGGATGCGCTGGCGTTGGTGGAGTATCTGGTCGAACACGAACCCGATAGCCCGCTGGTAGATATGCTCACCGCAAAAATCGATAAGTACGAAAACGAGTCTCCGGAGTTTGCGGAATTTAACGCGCGTGTTGCCCGCATTCCGTCAGGCGTTGCGTTATTGCGAACGCTGATGGATCAATACCAACTCACTCAGAGCGACTTCGAGAACGAAATTGGCAAGAAGTCTCTGGTGAGTCGAATCCTTAATGGACAGCGCACGTTAACGCTGGATCATATGCGTGCGCTGGCGAAGGGTTTTGGTTTGCCGGTGAGTGCGTTTGTGGGGAAGTGATCGAGAGCAGGCGCTTTGTACCCAATCCGCGATAATGCGTCGTTTACATACAAGAACAAAGAGCTATTTATGAAAACAATTGAAGAACTACGAAACGAGCTTCTAAAAATAGGTGAGCAACTAGGGGGAGGCACAAGGCCAAACCATTACTTCTTTATCCCTGACCAACCCGATGGGGTTGCAACTCCCTATCTTGAAATTCATGGCAAAGAATATCATTTTATCGTCAGTGAAAGAGGCCTTGAGATACAGCGAAAAGTAACGCTCAGTGACGATGAAATTCTGTATTGGTTTGTGGAAAGTGCCGTGGCGGGGATGGCCTCAACCTATGCAGCAAGCCATTCATCTGAACGAGAATTTAGAGAGGTTTATTTCAGAAGGCAATACAGTTTAATGCTCTCTATCAAACCTGAATGGGCAACAAGAAAGCGCAAAGAAATCACAGAGCTCCTCCATTCGCAAAGAAGCGAACGTGGTTAACCCAACCGGCTCGTTACATTTACTTCCCTGTTGCCCTCTCTTTTCCTGGTAATTGCCTGCAACACACCATCTGTTACTCTGGCAGGACGCAAGGGATGACAAGGAAGAGAGATGCTAAACCCTGGATTCGTTACCCGCAAAGCGCTTGCTCAGTGGAAAGATGTTCCCGCTTTTCTCCCCCAGTTCCAGTTTCATGAAAAACACCTGACGGTCATTCACACTAGCCGCCCTGAAAATATTCTGCCAATGATTGCCAGCTTTGACGTCCGGCAAGATGCCGTGATTCGGCGGTTAATGTCATTGCGTCAAATACCGCAAAAATTTCTGCGCAACCAGAAGCCACAGTCGATCGGCAACTTTGGTTTGCACAGTTTTACCCTTTTGAAAAATTCAGCTTCAGAAATCTGTTACGGCTTAAGAGGACAATTCTGGCGTACCGATTTCGGTCTGGAAAACGTGCCGGATGCCAGTGCTTTTCAGACCCCAGCCGAGCCGGGCAGCGCGAAACTGTTGCTGCGCTACAAGGTAACGGAGCTGGCGCCCGGCAAACATGAGCTCTCTACGGAAACATTCATCTATTGTCCGGACAGACGCACTCGACTAAAAATGTCGGCTTACTGGCTGATAATACGGGCGGGAAGCGGCTGGATCCGTAAAAGGACGCTGAAGGCTGTTAAATCGAATATTGAAGGACGGGAGTTATAAGATGCTGGCTTATATCACAATAGGTACAAACAACTTTCAGCGCTCCGTGAATTTTTATGACGCAGTTTTTAACGTTCTGGGCTATTCACGTCTGCCGGCATGGACTGAAAGCTGGGCAATGTGGGGAGATGAAAATAATCCCGGCGAGGGGTTCAGCTTCTGTCTTTGTCCTCCTTTTGACCAGCAGCCCGCGACGGCGGGAAACGGGACAATGTTCGCATTCAGTGCAGATAATGCGGATCTTGTCAGACGGTTCCATGCAGCTGGCCTCCTTGCGGGAGGAACGGATGAAGGCGAGCCTGGTACGCGAAGCGCGTACGGCCCCAGCTTTTATGTTGCCTATCTACGCGATCCTGACGGGCATAAGCTCGCATGCGTTTATCAGCATTACTCTTCTGAAGACAACAAGTTTGTAGACAAGGAATAGTCGCTTCAATCCTTATCTACCGCCCCACCGCCACGCTCGCCGACAGCCCCGCCACCAGCTCAACCCCCTCCGGTAACCTGTCGATATGAATGCGCACCGGTACGCGCTGCGCCAGGCGCACCCAGCTAAAGGTGGGCTCGACGTCGGGCAGCCCAAGCCCGCCCGCCTCATCGTTGCTGTCCCCTATCCCATGCCCGATGCTCTCCACGTGGCCCGTGATGACCGGCTCGTAGCCCATCAGCACCACCTGCGCGGCATCCCCGACGCGAATATGCCGCAGCTTAGTCTCCTCAAAGTACCCCACAACCCAGAAGCTGTGGGCATCAACAATGGCGACCTTCGTCTCCCCCGCCGTCGCGTAGTCTCCGGGGCGAAGCCGCAGGTGCGTGACGTACCCCGAGACCGGCGCGCGCACGGTGGCGTGCGCCAGATTCAGCTCTGCCAGATCCAGCGCGGCCAGCGCGCCGTGATAATTGGCCGCCGCGACGTTCGCCGCGCTGCCGGTTTGCTGTAAATCCTCGCTCGAGATGGCGTTTTTAATCAGCGTGCGTCGGTGGGCCGCGTCCTGGCGCATCAGCATCTCATGGCGTTTCGACTCGACGTCCGCCTGCGCGCTGACCACCGCCAGCTTAAGCCAGCGCGGATCGATGGTGTAAAGCACATCGCCCCGGTTCACCCACTGATTGTCACGCACGGCCACGCTGATGACCGGCCCGGAGACGTCCGGCGCAATCTGCACCACGTCCGCCCGCACGCGGCCGTCGCGGGTCCACGGCGTTTGCGCGTAGTGTTTCCACATCATAAAGGCCAGAAGCGAGGCCGCCGCGGCCGCACTTAAGGTCAGCGCATAGCGAGCCAGTAAAGAGAGCAGTGATTTCATGACAATAACCCCAACGCGGTCAGACCCTGCATCAGCAGGAAAAAGGTGACGATCCAGGTTGAAACATCCATCAGCGGGCGAAACGGCAAGCGCCGGTAGAGCCTGCTGAGCGAGAAAAGCGCGACGAGGCCCAGCGTGCAGACCAGCGCCGCGAGGGCGACCATCAGCAGCCCCGGAATAAAAACCCCGCCGATATTGAGATCGTTAACCATGGTCTGGCCCCCGTAATGCACAGTGCAGATCCACCAGCCTGAAGACCAACTGGCGCGTATGTTCATCTGCCGCAGGCAGATGGCGCGCGATAATAGCGGCAATGCGTTCGCGCAAGGCGTTGCGGTCCCCGGCGTTTATCCGATGAAAAAGCGCGTCAACCTCCCTGCCGGGCGGTGCGTCACTGCGGCGTAAATGCATGACCGCCAGCCCCAGACGCAGCGCGTGCAGCAGCCGATCGAGCCCCTGCTCCGGCGCGCGCTCGCTGCGCGGCAGGCGCGGCAGCAACAGGGCGGTTCGGTCCATCATCAGGTTGATCCAGTGCGTTTCATCAACCCGCAGCGTGCCCTTCACGCTGCGGCGAATGTCGCGCTGGCAGAGGTTCAGCAGACGCGCGATGGCGCCGTCCGCCTGCACGGTTTGCAGCAGGCTCATGCTGATGACGGCAAAGCCGGTCGCGGCAAAGAGCGCGATGGCGGTGTTGGCCGCAACGGCGAAGTCTCCGCTGTAGTGCGCCCCCAGCTCGCACAGAATGGGCAGGGTCAGGGTGATGCCCATCGCCATAAACGTGGTGGGCGGGCGCGCCTGAAGCGACCCGGCCAGCAGATACGCCGGGGCAAGCACCGCCACCAGCACCGGGAAATCGCTCACCAGCGGCAGCAGCGCAAAGCTGTAGAACAGGCTAATGACCACGCCCCAGAATGAGCCAATGATGTATTTCACGATATGCGGCGCCGGGGTGTCGAAGCTGCCAAACAGCGTGCAGCAGACGCCGAGTATCGAAACCGCCGTACCGCCATCCGGCCACGCCGAGAAGATCCAGACCAGACTGCCGCTCAGGATGATGCCGAAAGCCCCCAGCGCCGTGCGGGCGGAAGTAAGAGGATCGCGATGGAAAACGTAGCCTTTCGCCGCGCGGGTTTGCACCTCCCCAAACACGGGTTTTGCACGGTGGATGGCCCCGGAAAGACGTTCGCACTGCTGCAGAAGCGCGATCGCCTCCGAGAGGTAGCGGATAAAACTGACCTGCAGCGCGTCGTCAAACGTCTGCGCCTGCGCGGCATACCGATCGATGAGAAGCGCACAGCGGAGCCGCAGCGACTCTGCCGTACTGCCGGCATCAGCGCCTTCAGCGGTAAGCCAGGCCTGAACGTCGCCCATCAACGCCTGCACGTCGGCGGGCAGGGTTCCGCTCGCTGGCAGGCGATCGTGTAGTTCACAGTTGACGATAACCAGCCGCGCAAGCCGGTCGTGGATCGCTTTTCTGGCCTGCCGCACCGGGGCTGAAAGGGCAAAGTCATACGGAATATGGTGGCTGATGCCCTGCAGGAACTGCAGCGCCAGAGCCAGATGCAGGGGGCCGGAAGCCGCGTCGGGTTTGCCTGATAGGGTGTCCGCCACCCGCCCGCGCGCGGCCTGTAGCGTCTGGGATAATTTAGCGTTGAACTGGCCCGATACGCGCGCGGGCAGCACGTAGCGGTGGATCAGCGCCGCGCAGAAAATCCCAATCGCGATCTCCTGTACGCGGACGATGGCGACGTTAAAAATGCCGCCGGGATCGGACACCGCCGGAAAACCAATCAGGCTCGCGGTGTAGCCCGCCAGCACAAACGCGTAAGCCCGGGGCGTGCGTTCCAGCAGGGAGAGCCACAGGCAGAAAGCGATCCAGCCCGTCAGCACCGCGCTGCACAGGACTGGCGTATTCGCGAAGGCAGGCACAATCACAACGGTCGCGCTGGCACCTACCGCGGTGCCGGCCAGCCGGTAGAGGCTTCTGCTCAGCGATGCCCCGACCGACGTCTGCGACACGATGTAAACCGTAATAATGGCCCACGAGGGACGCTCAAGGCCGATCGACAGCGCGAGGTAATAAGCCAGCATCGCCGCGGCAAAACTCTTCGCGGCGTAGATCAGCGCGCCCGCATCGTTTCGCAGCGCGGCGGGGAGACGCACGGGATGAGAGAAAATGTTTTTCATGCCGGGATTATTACCGGCTTGCAGACCCGCTTAAATACTCTATTCTGTCAAAAAATACCTAAATGTTGCCAGAATCGTGAAGCCTCAACCTGCTACTACGCTGTATGACCCCGACTCTACCGCCAGCCCGGCGGTGGCGCGTCATCTGGACTTCGTGGACTACGCCGCGGAAGTGCCGGTGCATACCCACCGCAAGGGCCAGCTGATTATTGCCCGATACGGCGCGGTCAGCTGTTACGCGGAGAATGATATCTGGATTGTGCCGCCGGACTGCGCCGTCTGGATCCCCGGCGGGATCCCGCACAGCGCCAGGGCGACCTGGAACGCGCATCTTAACTATCTGTTTATTGAGCCCGGCGCGGCGGCGCTGCCGGAAAGATGCTGCACGCTGGCGATCTCGCCGCTGATTAAGGAGCTGGTCGATCGTCTGACGCGCGAAGGCGTGGATTATCCCCCCGACGGCCACGTCGCCAGATTGACCCGGGTCACGCTTGACGAGCTCGCCAGCATGCCGCAGCAGAAGCTAAGCCTGCCGGTCTCAACCGATCCGAAAATTCGCGCCATGGCGGACGCGCTGGTCAGCCGTCCTGAGGACAGAAGCACCCTGAAGGACTGGGCGAAACGGCTCGCCCTCAGCGAGCGCTCGTTTGCCCGCCTGATGCAGCGCGAAACCGGGCTGAGCTTCGGGCGATGGCGCCAGCAGCTGCATTTGATTATTGCCCTGCGGGAGCTGGCCAGCGGCGTGCCCGTCCAGAACGTGGCGGCAACGCTCGGGTATGAATCGGTGAATGCGTTTATCACCATGTTCAGAAAAGCGATGGGCAGCACGCCCGCCCATTATTTTGCCGAACGGAAAAACAGCGGCCGTTAGCCCGGCCCCTCGCTCCCCACCGCCAGCAGCGGCACCACCACGTCGCTGATGGGCACCGCAATCCCGTGCTTGCGGCCGTAGCGCTGGATCACGCCGTTGCGGATATCCCACTCCATCGGGCGATCGGCCTGACGGTCGGCCAGGATCGAGGTGCCCAGATCTACTGGCGCACGCTGGAAGTTCGCCAGGATCTCCTGCGCCACGTCATCGTCCAGCTTCGCCCCTTCGGCGCGGGCGACGGTAAGCCCCTCGCGCAGGTAGGCCAGCGCAAGCTCGCTGATATCCTCGCGCCTGAACATCCCGGCGCGGCGGTTAGAAAGCACCATCAGCCCGGCGACCGCGTTTTGCAGCAGCTTGCGCCAGGCGACGGAGGCGAAATCTGTCGAGAGTTCAACCGCGCAGCGCGTACCGCGAAGCGCCTCCACCACCCGCTGCGCCTGCGGCACGTCCGGCAGGGTCAGACGCGGTTTGGCGCGCAGCCAGACGGAGGCATCCGGCTCGCGCTGGGCCGGGAACCAGACCACCGACGGCAGCACCGTCGCGCCGTTAACCCACGGCTCAAGCTGGGCTTTTTGCTCCACGCCGTTTTGCAGCGCGCAGACCACGGTGTTTTCATCGCACAGCGCGCGCAGCCACCCGGCGCTGTCGGCATTTTGCGTCGTTTTTACCGCCACAAAAACGAGATCGACGGGGCGCGTGATGACGGCCGGATCGGTCAATACCGGGCCGGGTACCACGGTTTCACCCTCGTCGTGGCGCAGGCGTAATTCCGCGTGCGCGGTGCGTCCGCACAGCAGCGGCGTGCGGCCAACGTCATGCAGCACCGCGGCGATGGTGGTCCCAATTGCGCCAGGCCCAATCAGCGCAATCACTGGATTGTCAGACATGGTTAACTCCCCTTTTCGCTAAGCCTGCTAACAGTTATACCACCCTGAAAAGTGAGCGCCACGTCGTTGTCTATACTCAAAACACAACAGACAACGGAGTGCGCCATGCCTTTACCCGATTTTAAGTCCTCTGAACCTTTCACCCTCGGCATCGAACTCGAACTGCAGGTGGTTAACCCGCCGGGCTACGATCTGAGCCAGGACTCCTCCGCGCTCATCGCCGCCGTCAAAGACGACATCAAAGGCGGCGAGGTCAAACACGATATCACCGAAAGCATGCTCGAAATCGCCACCGGCGTATGCCAGAACATCGACCAGGCGGCGGCGCAGTTCTCGGTGATGCAGCAGAGCATCCTGCGCGCGGCGGCGGAGCAGCATATCCAGATCTGCGGCGGCGGGACGCACCCGTTCCAGAAGTGGCAGCGGCAGGAGGTGTGCGACGACGAGCGCTATAACGTCACGCTGGAGCGCTTTGGCTACCTGATTTTGCAGGCGACGGTGTTCGGCCAGCACGTGCACGTCGGCTGCCGGACCGGGGACGACGCGATTTACCTGCTGCACGGCCTGTCGCGATTCGTGCCGCACTTTATCGCCCTGGCGGCGGCCTCGCCGTACATGCAGGGCACGGACACGAAGTTCTCCTCGTCGCGGCTCAACATCTTCTCGGGATTTCCGGATAACGGCCAGATGCCGTGGGTCAACAGCTGGCAGGAGTTCGAGGGGCTGTTCCGCCGCCTGAGCTCCACCAGCATGATCGACAGCATTAAGGATCTGCACTGGGATATTCGCCCCAGCCCGCATTTCGGCACCGTTGAGGTGCGGGTGATGGATACGCCGCTGACGCTCGGCCACGCGATTAACATCGCCGGGCTTATTCAGGCGACGTCACACTGGCTGCTGACCGCGCGGCCCTATAAGCATCAGGAAAAAGATTTTCTGCTGTACCGCTTTAACCGTTTTCAGGCCTGTCGCTACGGGCTGGAAGGGATCCTGACGGACGTGCATACCGGCGAGCACAAAACCGTGGCGGAAGACATTGCGTGGCTGCTTGAGCAGGTTGCGCCGTCGGCCGAGAAGCTCGGCGCGACGAGCGCAATCAATGAAATTGCCCTGCTGTTAAAGCAGGGCAAGAGCGAGGCGCAGCGCATGCGGGAGTTTATCGCCGACGGCGGCTCGCTGATTTCTCTGGTTCAGAAGCACTGCGAGCTGTGGGCGACGAGTCCGTAAGGCCGTGGCCCCACTCGCGCAGGCGCTGGAACAGCACGAACAGCGCGGGGATAAACACAATCCCCACCACGGTCGCCACCAGCATACCGCTGAACACCGTGGTGCCGATGATCCGGCGGCTCTGGGCCCCCGCCCCGGTCGCCAGCATCATCGGCAGGACGCCGATAATGAACGACACGGCGGTCATCATCACCGCGCGGAAGCGGCGCGAGGCCCCTTCCCTTGCGGCATCGACAATCGCCATCCCGTCCATACGCCGCGCGCGGGCGAACTCCACGATAAGAATTGCGTTCTTGGCGGCGAGGGCTATCAATAGCACCAGACCTATCTGCACGTACACGTCGTTGGCATAGCCCGCCAGCCACAGCCAGACCAGCGCCCCGCCGATGGCGAACAGCACCGAGAGCATCACGCTCGCCGGGAGCGTCCAGCTCTCGTACTGGGCAACGAGGAACAGCCACGCCATCACCACCGCCGCCAGCACGATCCACATCGCCTGGTTGCCGGCCTGCTGCTCCTGATACGACATGCCGCTCCAGGCGTAGTCGTACCCCGCTGGCAGATTCTGCGCCAGAAGCTCGCCCATCGCCGCCATCGCGGTGCTGCTGCTCACCCCAGCGGCCGCCGAGCCGCTCACCGACACGGACGGGAACTGGTTGTACTGCTGCAGGAACGGCGCGCCGACGGTCGGCGTAATGGTGACGAGGTTGCTCAGGCGCACCCGCTCGCCGCTGTTGCTGCGCACGAACAGCTCGCTGATTTGCCCGGCGCGCTCGCGCCACTGCATCTCGTTCTGCATCACCACGTGGTAGACGCGGTTGTTGACGCTGAAATCCCCGGCGCGCGTGCCGCCAAAGGCGGTTTGCAGGCTGCTGAAGATGCGCGACACCGGCACGTCGAGTCGGGCCGCGCGCTCGCGGTCAACGGTCAGCGTCAGCTGCGGCACGTTGCTGCTCCAGGTGGTGAATACGCGGCTCAGCTGAGGATGCTGGTTAGCTTTCGCCAGCACCTCACGCGTCACGCGCTCCAGCTCCGCCGGGCTCTGCCCCGCCTGCGCCTGGATGCGCAGGTCGAAGCCGGAGGCGTTGCCCAGCCCCGGCAGCGTCGGCGGGGCGAAGGTCATGATGGTCGCTTCCGGCAGGGCCAGCAGCTGGCGCTGCAGGGTACCCATCACCTCGTCCAGCGGCGGGCGCTCGCTCCAGTCCTTGAGCATGATGGAGATAAACCCGCCGTTGGAGGCGCTGGTGCCGTTGAGAATGTTAAATCCGGAGACCTGAATCACGTCCTCCACCGCCGGATTTTTTGCGATGAGTTCGCGTGCCGTGGTCATCACCGCTTCGGTGCGCTCCAGCGAGGCCGCCTCCGGCAGCTGGACGCTGGCAAAGAAGTAGCCCTGATCCTCCTGCGGCAGGAAGCCTTTAGGCATCGACGTAAAGCTGAACGCCACCACGGCCGCCGCGCCTGCGGTGGCCAGCAGCGCCAGCCACGGGCGAAGGTTGAAGACAGTCACGATGCGGGTGTAGACGCCACGCGTGGCCTCCAGCCCCCGGTTGAACCCACGGAAAATCGCCGCGGGCTTTGCCGGGCGCGGACGCAGGAGCATCGCGCACAGGGCGGGCGTCAGGGTCAGCGCCACGAGGCTTGAGAGCGTGACGGCCGTCGAGAGCGTCACCGCAAACTGGCGGTACAGCTCGCCGACAATCCCCGGCAGGAGCGCTACCGGCACAAACACCGCCAGCAGCACCAGCGTCGTGGCGATGACCGGCCCGGCGATCTGGCGCAGCGCCAGCGCGGTCGCCGCCGTGCGGCTCTGCCCTTCCGCCATCAGCGTTTCGACGCTCTCCACCACCACGATGGCGTCATCCACCACCATGGTCAGCGCCAGAATAATGGCGAACAGGCTGAGCGTGTTGGCGGAGTAGCCGAGCGCGTAGAGCACCGCGAAGGTGCCCACCAGCGATACCGGAATGGCGAGCGCGACAATCAGCGTCGCACGCCAGCTTTGCAGGAACAGGGACACCACGACCACCACCGCCAGCATCGTCAGCGCCAGCGAGACGCCGATCTCTTTAATGGTGGCGGCAACAAAGGAGGTGGTGTCGAATTTCACCTCGTAGACCAGGTCGTCCGGGAAGCGCGTCGAGAGGCGATCCAGCTCCGCGCGCACCGCGTCGGCCACGCGCAGGGCGTTGGCGGACGGCGTCGGGTAGATGCCGAGGTAGGCGGAATCGTGCCCGTTCAGCTGCGCGCCGGAGCTGTAGCTGCGCGAGCCGAGCTCAATGGTGGCGACGTCCTTCAGGCGCACCAGCTGGCCCATCTCGCCCGCGCGGATGATAATGTCGGCAAAGTCCTCGGCCTGGTTTAAGCGCCCCAGGCCGTTGATGGTCAGGGTCTGCTGCTGGCCGTTAAACACCGGCGGCGTGCCGACCTGGCCTGCCGCCCCCTGCACGTTCTGCTCGCGCAGCGCCTGCGCCACGTCGTCGGTGGTGACGTTCAGGGCGTTCATGCGGTCCGGACGCAGCCAGATGCGCATGCTGTAGTCGCGCGCGCCAAACATCTGCACCTGCCCGACGCCCGGCAGACGCGACAGCGCCTCGCGCACCTGGGTGCTGGCGTAGTTGCTGACGAACAGCGGCGTATGGGTGTTGTTCGGTGAGTAAAGACTTACCCCCATCATCAGGTTGGTGGCGCGCTTGCGCACCTGCACGCCGTTTTGCTGCGCTTCGGTCGGGAGCTGCGCCACGGCCTGCGAGACGCGGTTTTGCACGTCGATGGCGGCGAGGTCCGGATCGGTGCCCGCCGCGAAGGTGATGTTCAGGCTATACGTGCCTTCGTCCGAGCTGGTGGACTCCATGTAGAGCATGTGATCCACGCCGTTCAGCTGGGTCTCCAGCGGCGTGGCGATGGCCTCCGCCACGTCAGCCGAGCTGGCGCCCGGCCAGCTGGCAGACACATTCACCACCGGCGGCGCGATCTGCGGGTACTGCTCCACCGGGATAATCCTCAGCGCAATGGCCCCCACCAGGGTGATGACAAGCGCAATCACCATCGCGAAGCGCGGGCGTTTGATGAAAAACGTCAGCATGATGGCTCCTTAATTCAGTATCTGGACGGCCGCGCCGGGCTGCACGCGCTGCGCGCCGTCAGTAATCGCTCGCTCACCGGGCTTCACGCCGGAGGTAATCCGGAACTGCTGGCCGATCTGTCCGGCGACCTTCAGCGGGCGCATTTCGGCTTTGCCGTCGGCGTTAACCACCCAGGCAAAGAACCCGTCGCCGTTCTGCTGGACCGCCGCGGCGGGCAGGGTCAGAGCCGGCTGCTCGCTGGCCGGGCGCAGCGTCACGTTCACGCTGCCGCCGGGCAGCAGCTGATGGCGCGGGTTGGCAAACTCGGCGCGCAGCATCACGCTGGCGGTGCGCGGATCGATGCGGTTGTCCACGGACGTCAGCTCGCCGCTGACGCGCTGGCCGTTGCTGTCAATGAACGTCTGCCAGGCCTGCTTCATGGCGCTGATATCCGCATGCTGTCCGGCTTTGGTGGCAAACGCGCCCTCTTCCAGCGCAAAGGCGATGCGGATGGGATCGAGCTGCACCACCTCCACCAGCACGCCGCTGGCAGGGTTGACCAGGCTGCCGACGTGGAACTGGCTGTGCCCCACGCGACCGTCGATCGGCGAGGTAATGCGGGTGTAGTTCAGGGTGACATTACGGGTTTCGAGCCGGGCTTTGGCCTGCTCCAGCGCGGCGCTGGCGACGTCCCTTTGCATGCGGGCGTTGTCCACGTCGTGACGGCTGATGGCGTTGCTGCTGCCCAGGCTTTCAAAGCGGGACAGCTGCTGCTGCGCCTGGCGCAGCGTGGCTTCGGCGCTTCTCACCTCAGCCTGCGCCAGACGCAGGGCGGCGCGCGGCTCGGCGTCGTCCAGCTCAAACAGCACATCGCCTTTTTTCACGTACTGCCCGTCGCGGAAGTGGATTTTGGCGATCGCGCCTTCGGTACGCGCGCGCAGCTCAACGGTGTGGATGGCTTCGATGCGGCCAGGGATCTGGCGCTCGGCGGCGTGGGCGGTCTGCTCCACGGTGGCGACACGAACGGGGATGGCGGCAGCGAATACGGGTTGCAGGGTGCAGGCGAGGAGCGCGAACAGGAGTGGGAGTTTCATGGGAGTACCTCAGCGTTGTTTCTCCCCTCACCCCGGCCCTCTCCCCAAAGGGGCGAGGGAGAAAACCGAGCCGCCCCTTCACCTCAGAGCAGAGGGAGAAAACCGGGCGGTCCCCTCTCCCCTTAGGGGAGAGGGATAGGGTGAGGGGTAAGGTTTTGGTTATGCAGCCTTACGGAACCTGCGGGTCAGTCGCTTCTCGATTTCGACGACAAAGAACATCACGCCCGCTACCGCCAGGGTCACAAACCAGTAGCGCAGCGGCAGGGCTTCGGTGCCGAACAGCATCTGCATCAACGGCAGGTAGATAATCGCCGCCTGGAGCAAGAACAGCACGCCCGTCACCAGCCAGATCCCTTTGTTCGCCAGCAGGCCGCGGTTCAGGGAGAACCCTTCGGTGTTGCGGCAGTTAATCATGTACACCCACTGGGCGCAGACCAGCATCTGCAGCAGCACGGTGCGGATGAACTCCGCGCTGTGGCCGCGCGGGGCCAGCCAGGCTTCCAGCGCAAAGGCGGCGATGGCAATCATGGTGCCGACGAAGGCCACGCGCCAGACGGCGTAGGCATCCATCACGTGCTGCCCGGTCTGACGCGGCGGACGACGCATGATGTTGCGCTCGGCGGCTTCGAAGGCCAGACCGAAGGAGAGCGTGGCGGAAGTGGTCATGTTCATCCACAGGATCAGCACCGGCGTCAGCGGAATGATGTTCCCCGCCAGCAGCGCAATCACAATCAGCAGCCCCTGCGCGAGGTTGGTCGGCATGATGAACAGAATGGTCTTCTTCAGGTTGTCGTAAACGCGACGCCCCTCTTTCACCGCGCTGGCGATGGTGGCGAAGTTATCGTCCGTCAGGACCATGTCCGCCGCCTCTTTGGTCACTTCCGTGCCCTTGATGCCCATCGCGATGCCCACGTCCGCCTGACGCAGCGCCGGGGCATCGTTCACGCCGTCACCGGTCATGCCGACGATTTCGCCTTTGTCCTGCAGCGCTTTCACCAGGCGCAGCTTATGCTCCGGGCTGGTACGGGCGAAGATGTCATACTTCACCGCCGCTTCCGCCAGCGCGGCGTCGTCCATTTTCTCCAGCTCGTAGCCGGTGACCGCCTGCTCGCTGTTGGCGATCCCCAGCATCTGGCCAATGCTCATCGCCGTCTGCGGGTGATCCCCGGTGATCATCTTCACGCGGATCCCCGCCTGCTGGCAGGCGTTAATCGCATCAATGGCTTCCGGACGCGGCGGATCCATCATCCCGGCGATGCCGAGGAAGATCAGGCCGTGGCTCAGGTCATCGTGCGTCAGTTCCTGCTCGCCGTTCGCCGGCTTGAACGCCGCGGCGACCATGCGCAGCCCCTGACGCGCATAGCGCTCCATCTCGCTTTCCCAGTACGCGCGGTTGAAGGCTTCCGCACCGTTGCGGGTCTGCTGCTGCGCGCACAGGGCGAAAATGACGTCCGGCGCGCCGGTGATCAGGATCTGCTCCTCACCGCCAATCTGGTAGTGGGTGCTCATGTACTTGTACTGCGAGTCGAACGGGATCTTGTTAACCAGCGTGGTCATGACCGGCTCAAGGCTGGCCTTCGCCGCCAGCACCTTCAGCGCGCCCTCGGTTGGGCCACCGGTGATGCCCCACAGGCCGCGCTCGTCCTGGATCAGCTGGCTGTCGTTGCACAGGTCGATGGTGCGCAGGTAGTGCTCCAGCACGGTGCCCGGCTGGATGTGGACCGGCTCGTCGCTGCCTTCCAGGTAGATGTTGCCCACCGGCTCGTAGCTGTTGCCGTCCACGCGGTAGCAGGCGTCAGCGGTGATAATGGCTTTAACCGTCATCTCGTTCATGGTCAGGGTGCCGGTTTTATCCGAACAGACCACGGTCATCGCGCCGAGCGTTTCCACCGTCGGCAGCTTGCGGATAATCGCCCGCTTGCGCGCCATCGCCTGCACGCCCAGCGAGAGGATGATGGAGATAATCGCCGGCAGACCTTCCGGCACGGAGGCCACCGCCAGGCTAATCAGGGAGAGCAGCAGCTCGCCCATCGGGATCTCGCGGAACACCAGGCTGAAGACAAACAGCGCGGCCATCATCGCCAGAATAATCGCGAAGATCGCTTTACCCAGCTTGTCCATCTGCACCAGCAGCGGCGTGCGGTGCTTTTCGATACCCGCCATCATCTGGTTGATGTGGCCAAGCTCCGTATCCTTACCGGTCGCGGTGACCACGCCGACGCCGCCGCCCGCGCTTACGGTCGTCCCGGAGAAGACCATATTGGTGCGATCGCCCAGCGGCAGTTCGCCGCTCAGCGGATTAATATGTTTATCCACCACGGTGGATTCACCGGTCAGAATCGCCTCTTCCACGCGTAAATTATGCGCTTCGATTAAACGCATATCCGCCGGAATACGATCTCCCGCGCGTAATACAATAATATCGCCCGGGACTATTTCAGTTGTGGGTAGAGTTTCGTGATTGCCGTTACGAATAACGCGCGCCTCGCTGGAGAGCATATTGCGAATACTCTTCAGGGATTTTTCCGCGTTGCTTTCCTGAACATGCCCAATTAAAGCATTGATTACCGCCACGCCCAGAATAACCAGCGTATCAACCCAGTGGCCCATTACTGCCGTTAATACGGCGGCGGCCAGCAGGACATAAATCAGCACATCATTAAAATGGGCCAGGAAACGCAGCCAGCCGGGTTTGCCTTTTTTCTCCGGCAGCGCGTTCGGCCCTGTTTTTTGCAGACGCGCCTGCGCCTCTGCACGATCCAGACCGCTGGCCTGGCTCTGCGTGTGGGTGAGCACCTGCTCTACGGTCTGCTGGTATGCCAGCCCGCCGGAAGGCGGCACGTTTGAGGACAATTTTTTTTCGGTCATCGTATTTTTCCTTCAATATCCGGTGAACAGAAGCCTGAATTCCTTTCTGGCTAAATAAATTCATTTTTAAGTCTTGCGGGTAAAATTGATCTACCGCAATATAATGACTTCTCGGTTATTAAAAACTGATTAAAACTATTTCGATGGCCTGATTTTTACAAAATATTTCTAAACCAACACTAAACGAGGGGGAACCATGTGGGGTATTTATCGCGGACGCCGACTGGTGTTATACGTTATCGCGGCCATTGTTATCGCCACGTTAATTGGTTATAGCACTTATACATTTGTAAAATTATTTTCCTGACAAAGACATTTATTTACATAACGCGATATTAATATAAATGCCGGGTCGTATTTTGTTATTTATTCCCCAAATAATATCTTCGTTTTATTCAATAACGTCTTAGTCGCTGATATTGCTTTACGTTACAGGATGCCGGACAATGACATTTTTAACTGACGATTAACATTACGATGAAACACCCGTTAGAATCGCTGCTTACGGCAGGCGGCATTTTATTGCTGGCCCTGCTCTCCTGTTTGCTGTTGCCCGCGCCGTCGCTGGGTCTGGTGCTGGCGCAGAAGCTGGTTCAGACCTTTCACATGGTCGATCTGAACCAGCTTTACACCATTCTGTTCTGCGTGTGGTTTTTACTGCTGGGTGCCATCGAATTCTTCGTGCTGCGTTTCGTCTGGCGCCGCTGGTTTTCACTGGCGTCGTAAGCCAATAAAAAAGCCGGGTGGCGACTTCGCCTTACCCGGCCTGTGATGGCAATTTTTGTGACCCGCCAGGGCGGAAAACAGCTCAATGCGTCTGACTGTGGTTCTCCTTGCGGTACGCACCAGGCGGCTGGTTGAACGTGCGGGTGAAGATACGGGTAAACGTCTGCTGCGAGTCAAACCCGTAACGCAGGCAGATGTCGTACACCCGAGCGTCGGATTCACGCAGATCGCGCGCCGCCAGCAGCAGCTTGCGCTCACGGATATAACGCCCCAGGCTCTCCCCTTTGTACTGCATAAACAACCGCTGCAGGTGCCACTTCGAGTAGCCCGCGTGGCGGGCAATCTCTTCTATACGTAATGGCTGGTGCAGATTGTCGTCGATCCATTCGACGATAGTGTCGATGACTTGAGCGGAAATGGTCATGCTGCTGTCCCCCTCTGCTTCTCGCTTAAACATTATTCCCACCACGCGCGAAAGGTTTGCGTGGCGTCATTCACCCGGACGGGCTCGCCCAGCGCCGGTGTCAGTAGCCGATAGTTTTTATCCTTGCTGGCTTTAGCCAGCTGGATCAGCGGATCGTTCCACGTATGTTTCGCCAGCACGAAGCGCCCGTTATGCCCGGGCACTACGGCTTTCGCGTTCAGATCCACCGAGGCCTGCGCCGTTTCCTCCGGCAGCATGTGGATGTACTTCCAGTCCTGGTCGTACTGGCCGTTTTCCATGATGGCGACATCCACGCCATCAAACTGCTCGCCGATGGCCTTAAAGTGCGGGCCGTAGCCGGAATCCCCGCTGTAATAAACCTTCCGATCTGGCGTGACGAACATAAAGCTGCCCCACAGAGTTCGATCGCGCTTGATGCCGCGCCCGGAGAAGTGACGCGCCGGCAGAACATGCACCGTCAGTTCATCGCTGATGCGTACCGACTGGTTCCAGTCGCGTTCGTCAATAATCTCAGGCTTCATCCCCCAGTAGCGCAGATGGGATCCCACGCCCAGCGGCGTCACCACGCGCTTCACCTTCGGCAGTAGCGCCCGGATGGTGGCGTAATCCAGATGATCGTAGTGATCGTGCGAGATAATCAGCAGGTCGATTTCCGGCATGCTTTCAGCGCGCCACGGATACTCCCCGGCAAAGGCTTTATTCAGAAACGAGAACGGCGCGGCGTAGTTGCCGAGCACCGGGTCAATCAGGATGCGTTTGCCCGCGAGCTGCAGGTACCACGAGGAGTGGCCGAGCCACACCAGGGTGTCCTGCTCCAGCGGCAGGCTCGCAAGATCGGTTTTCACCAGCGGCAGCGGCTGGGCCGGGCGCGCGTTTTCGGTTTTTTTGGTCAGAAAATCCCACGTCGCGACCAGCATGTTTTTGTCGCCGTTATAGCCCGGCGTCGGCAGCGTATTGTGGAATTTCCCGTCGCGATACTGGGGAGAAGCCTCCACTTCAGTGAGCTGCTCACCCTGCGGCGGCTGGCCGAATCCGGCATTCAGAACAAACGGTAAACTCGCAGCTGAAGCAATAATCATGATTAACACCACGCAGATGAAGAGAGGTTTTTTCATATCCAGACCCGAAAACGCGCCCCATCCGATAGTTTGCGCGGGGTAAACTTGATTATGAGTGAGTAAGCACTCATTATAGATATGATGATAAAGTCGTCAAGACGTTTTCGATCTTTGACATTCCGCGTTGCAGCGTGTCAAAGCACGTGTTTCAATCAGGGTTTTTATAATTGACAGGGGGAAAAATTTAGTGGCACGTCCGAAGAGTGAAGATAAAAAACAGGCCTTACTGGAAGCCGCAACGGTGGCGTTTGCACAGTCAGGTATTGCCGCCTCAACGTCGTTAATCGCCCGTAACGCGGGCGTCGCCGAAGGGACCCTGTTTCGCTACTTTCCCACTAAAGACGATCTGCTGAATGCCCTCTATCTGCACCTGAAGCAGGATCTCTGCCAGGCCATGCTGGCAAACCTCGATCGCACCATCACGCTTCCCAAAGAGCATACCCGCAATATCTGGAACAGCTACGTGGACTGGGGTATTCGTAACCCCGTTTCTCATGCGGCTATCCGCCAGATTGGCGTCAGTGAAAAGCTGAGCGCCGAAACGGAACAGGCGGTGAAAGAGATGTTCCCGGAACTCCATGAGCTGTGCCGCCGCTCGGTGCGTCAGGTGTTTATGTCAGATGAATTTAAAACCTTTGGCGATGCGCTTTTCTTATCGCTGGCCGAATCCACGATGGAATTTGCCACTCGCGACCCTTCCCGCGCCGTTGATTTTAAAGCGCTCGGTTTTGAAGTGATGTGGCGCGGGCTGGCCCAGGAAGAGAGCGATGGACAGTAAATCCTTGCAGGAGCACGCAATGCGCGTGGCCCTTGAGTTGCCCTTCACCGAACACTGCTGGCCGTTTGGGCCGGAGTTTGACGTGTTTAAAGTGGGCGGAAAGATTTTCATGTTCGCCGCGGTCGCGCACGGGCGACCGCACGTCAGCCTGAAGTCAGACCCGGAGAAATCGCTGTTAAATCAGCAGATCTATCGCGGGATAGAGCCGGGCTACCATCTGAGTAAAAAGCACTGGATCTCCCTTTACGGCACCGACGACGTGACGCCGGAACTGGTTACCGACCTCATTCATGATTCCTGGAATCTGGTGGTGGATAAGCTGCCGAAAAAAGACCAGAAGTGGATCCGTCCGGTCTGATTGTTCGTCTGAGACGAACAGATTAAGCGCTCGAATTGCACTTATCTTTTTCCGCGTCCCGCTGTAATCTGCTTTCCTTTCGCGCCCGCGAGCGGGCGAATTTCATCACCAGGAGTTGTTATGGATATCATTTCTGTCGCCCTGAAACGCCACTCGACCAAGGCGTTCGACCCAAGCAAAAAACTGACCGCGGAAGAAGCGGAAAAAATCAAAACCCTGCTGCAGTACAGCCCGTCCAGCACCAACTCCCAGCCGTGGCACTTCATTGTGGCCAGCACCGAGGAAGGAAAAGCGCGCGTGGCGAAATCCGCCGCGGGCACCTATGTGTTCAACGAACGCAAAATGCTGGATGCTTCTCACGTGGTGGTGTTCTGCGCGAAAACCGCGCTGGATGACGCATGGCTGGAGCGCGTCGTGGATCAGGAAGAGGCCGATGGCCGTTTCAACACGCCGGAAGCCAAAGCAGCAAACCACAAGGGCCGCACCTACTTCGCCGACATGCACCGCGTGGACCTGAAAGATGACGACCAGTGGATGGCGAAGCAGGTTTACCTGAACGTCGGCAACTTCCTGCTGGGCGTAGGCGCGATGGGCCTGGACGCGGTACCGATTGAAGGTTTCGACGCCGCTATTCTCGACGAAGAGTTTGGCCTGAAAGAGAAAGGCTTTACCAGCCTGGTGGTGGTACCGGTTGGGCACCACAGCGTGGAAGATTTCAACGCCACGCTGCCGAAGTCTCGCCTGCCGCTGAGCACGATTGTCACTGAGTGCTGATCTTCTCTGGCACGCTGGGTTCCGGCGTGCCTGTTTTCAGTACCGCATACTCCCGTTGTGTATAAATGCATCCGTTAGCAGGCAAATTATTTGTAACAGCACAGAAATACCTATATCGGAAATTTCGCATACAATTTTATAATAAATAATTACGTTCTTCTATGTGATATCAACCAGTTATAGCCTCTCACCATCCCAATCAATAACCCTCAAAAATATATCCATTTATTTTTCCTTACGCTCACGTTAATTATTCCATTCCGGCACCGCATTAATTAATACGCATTTTGTATGAATTGTTACATGTCTATTTTTGGAATCGAGATTCTGCATGTTTTTATATGCTTCCATTTCGCATGAAGAGAGATGGGAACACTTTTTCAAGGAATTACAAGGATAGATATATGAAAAATAAAAGTGCAGTAAGCACAAAGGCTAATTCAAAGATATTGCACGCCAAACTGGCGCCCACCTGCTTTGCGACCATGCTTGCGCTGGGCATGATTATGCCAGCTCAGGCTGCCATCGTGGCAGGTAATACCGATAAACCGGCCATTCATACGGATGCAAGTGGCGCAACCATCGTTGATATCAATAAGGCGAGCGCAGGTGGGGTTTCCCATAACGTTTATTCCGAATTTAACGTCGACAGCAACGGCGTGATCCTGAATAACAGCGGCACAGCAACCAACACCCAATTAGCAGGTCAGATCAATGGCAACGCGAATATGGCCGGCGGCAGCGCTAAAGTGATCCTGAACGAAGTGCGTTCATCCGATCCGAGCCAGCTGAACGGCATGGTCGAAGTGGCAGGCCAGTCCGCGCAGGTGATTATCGCCAACCCATCAGGCATTACCTGTGATGGTTGCGGCTTTATCAATACCAACCACGCTACGCTAACCACCGGTACTGCCACCTACGATAACAAGGGTAATGTTAGCGGTCTGGATGTGAGCAAAGGTCAGGTGACCATCACCGGTAAAGGGATGGATACTCGTTCTACGCAGTACACCGACATTATTGCCCGTTCAGTGAAGGTCAATGCGAAACTTCAGGCTAACGAACTGAATATCGTCACGGGTAACAACCACATCGATAAATATGGTCGTGTGCAGAAGAAGTATGACAGCAGCAATGCCCCGGACGTAGCGCTGGATGTGTCTGCGCTGGGCTCCATGTACGCGAATAAAATCTATATGGAAGGCACTGACGCCGGCGTTGGCGTGCATATCGATCGTGCTGACCTGACGGCATCCGACACGCTGTCAATCAACGTTGAGGGTGTGGTCGAAAACAACGGCGGACGTATCAGCGGTAAAAATTCAGTTACCGTGATGGGAAATGATGTCCTGAACCATAACGGTCAGATTACCTCTGAGGGTATGGTGTCCGTTACCGCAGACAACACGCTGGACAACACTAACGGCGTCATTAAAGCTGCGATGGTTAATGTTTCCGGCAAAAATACCGTTAACAGCCATGGTTCCATTCAGGGCAGCCAGAATACCTTTATTACCGCTGACTCGCTGGACAACAGCGACGGTGAAATTCTCAGCAATGGCGATTTGACGATCGGCCGCGCCTCCTGGAATTACAACGCACAGGGCGTGAATAATACCCATGGCCGCATTGTTGCTAAGGGTGCCCTCAGCGTTGACGCTGCCAGCCTGAACAACTCCGCTGGCCGCGTAGAAACCAACGGTGCGATGAGCGTCAATGTCGACACGCTGACGAACGACAACGGTCTCATTTCCGCCGGGAACGGCTGGAACATGATCAGCGCCTCCATGCTGAATAACGATAACGGTGTGATTCAGTCTCTGGGATCTGACAGCCAGCTTCAGGTGAGCGGCAACAACATGCTCTCTAACCGCAATGGATCAATCCACAGCGACGGCTCTGTTTCAATCAATGGCGCGCTGGATAATATGTCCGGCACCATCGCAGCCGAAAAAGACCTCTTTATGTACGGCACGTCCTACTATTCTGACCTTGCCAGTAAGATGGAAGCAGGCGGCAATATCGACATGACCGTGACCGGTACGTTCCAGAACGCCGGAACCCTTAAAGCGGGTCAGGATATGATGTTAACCATCGGTTCTAATGGCTGGAATAACTATGGCGGCCCGGTGCAGAACAGCGGTTCCATCGCGGCTGGCGGTCGCCTGGCGCTGCAGATGAACAGCAGTCAATTCGACAACAGCGGTGACATTACCGCTAATCAGATGGATCTTCAGCTGGCAGACCTGTCCAACAGTGGCTCGATCGTCAGCAAGAATGATATCAACCTGAACACCACTAGCCTGGAAAACCGGGGTAACGGTACGCTCGTCGCAGACCATAACATCAACATTACCGCCTCTTATCTGATGACCGATGCAGGCAGCCAGATCAACGCGGGTTCTGATGCCATTCTGTTTGTCATGAACAATCTGGACAACAGCGGTGACATCCGCGCGGCGCATGACATTAATCTCGACGTAATGGGCAGCTACGGCTGGTCTCAAAGCACCGCGTATAACTACGGCACGATTGTGGCGGGTAATACCCTGAACGCACAGATGGACCGCGTAACCCTCATCAACGGCGGTACGCTGTCTGCTGATAACGGTATTACCCTGGTCAGCAACTACCTGACCAACAGCGGTAACATCACCAGTGCAAGCGGTATTACGCTGAACACGGCTAACGGCATTAACAACGAAGCCAGCGGTAATATTACCGGCGATCGCGTGTACACCATGGGTTACGTCAATAACATGGGTGTGATTAACGAGACCAGTACAGCAAATCAAGACAACGGTAGTAACACTGCTGATAACAATAATACCAACCCAGATTCAGATACCACGGCGAATAATAGTGGAAATACCACCGTTAAGCCAAACGGTACACCTGAAGGTAATGGCGTTTGGGAAAACGGCGTTGTCTATTATCCGGGCGATCTGTATTACGGGTATCCCATTCAGGATATCGTTTATTACCCAGGCGGCTACTCCATTTATACCGCGTAATCGTTTGAAATAAACCAAAGCCCCATTCCTGCAATGGGGCTATCTATTTTTTCGTTATATTCAGGATCCTTCGCGGTCCATAAAGTTATTTACATGACTAATTATCGATCTGGCCTCGTTCTGCTATCACTGCTCGCGTCACTTCCCGACACTGTACATGCTGAACCGGCCACCACTCAGCAGCAGGATCAGGCGAGGCACGAACAGCTTGCACCGCCTGGGAAGTCAGTCCTTTCATCAGAAGGCATGCTCGCAACTGATGCGCTTGCACTGCCACATGAGACAGTGTGCTACGACATTCAGCATCTGAACATCGACAATACGCAGTCGCTTCCACACTGGCTCACTTTTCGCGATATCATTCGTCAGGCTGAGAATAACTGTATCGGCGTGAAGGGAATTAAAGCCATACATACGGCCGTGCAGAATCGATTAATATCCCACGGATTTATTACTACCCGCGTATTAATACCGGAGCAAAATTTGCACAAGGGAACGTTAACCCTGCGAATTCTGCCTGGACGCGTCAGTGATGTCATTATTCAGGATGAAAGCGGCCTCCCCGTTCATCGCTGGAATAACGTCCCACAAGGGCCGGACGATCTCCTCGATTTACGCGGTCTGGAACAGGGGCTGGAAAACCTGCAGCGTATTCCCGGTTCGCAGGCCAGTATTCGTCTGGTGCCGGGGGAAAATCCTGGCGATACCCGCATTGAGATCAAGCGCGACCAGCGTAAAGCCTGGCGACTGGGCAGCTGGTTTGATGATTCCGGTAGTAAATACACCGGACGGTATCAGGGGGGCCTGGCGCTATATCTGGATAACCCCACCTCGCTCAATGATATGTTTTATGCCGCGTATGGCGGTGGCTTCAAAAATGAAAACGGCAAGCGTAACGATAATACCTCGGCGTTTTACTCCGTTCCCTGGGGATACTGGGCGCTGGAACTTTATGCCAGCCAGTACAGAACGACGCAGACTCTCCATAGCGGTGATTTTAACTACCGGTACAGTAGCGATGAAAAGTTAATGACCGCCGCGCTTAACCGCGTGGTTTACCGCAGCGCGAGCCAGAAAACCACGCTGGGCTTTAAAGGGATCAAGCGGGATTCCCGCTACGATCTTAACGACGTGGAAGTGGAGGTTCAGCACCGGGACACCAGCAGCTGGCAGCTCAACCTGGAACATTTAGCCTATCTTCCCTTCGGTCAGCTTACGGCAAGCCTCGGTTATCAACATGCCGCACCGTGGTTTGGTGAAGAACCCGATGCTGAAGAGATAGTGGGCAGTGCCGACGCGCAGGCGCGCATCATTACGCTGAGTGCAGACGGTACTTTCCCGTTCAAACTGGGCAAGTTTTCCCTCAGCTATGAACCGCATTTCAAGCAACAGACCACTCCGGACAGGCTGACCCAGCCCGATAAGTTCACCATCGGCAACCGCTGGACGGTGCGCGGCTTTGACGGAGAGTCCTCATTGTATGCCGACAAAGGCTGGTATCTGCGCAACGATATCAACCTGAATCTGCCGGTATGGGGAATGCAGCCGTACATTGGCGCAGACTATGGCGAAGTCAGCGGCTCAGAAAATGATTACTGGAGCGGGGCGCACATTGCCGGTGCGGTCGCAGGCGTGCGCGGGATAAAAGGCCATCTGGGGTATGACCTTTTTGCGGGTGTGCCTCTGGCAAAACCGGATGAGATGCATACCAGTCCCGTCACGCTTGGGTTTTCGGTGCAATGGCAGTACTGACACTGAAAGCCTCAGAATGGACGCAGGAGCGTTAGCCCCTGTCGGAGGGGGTAAATACAATCATGATTTACCCTCTTCAGGCGCAAATGAACATGCAGATGTCTTCTTTGATCACTCCAGCAAACACGCTGCCGCAGACCCGCACGATACGCATGCTAAATACTGTCTATTATTAGTCTTTACTGGCTGGTACTGATGCATCTTCCCTGGCCAAACAGCGGCGATTACGGCATGAACCTGCTGAGTTTGGGAATTATCGCGCTCCTGGGCCCCATCGTGTGGCTGTGCCTGAGGGCAAAAACGGTGAGTATCACCCCCACTTGTTTACTATTATTTGCAAGCGCAGTGCTGTTTACTCTTCCGGCATTTTGGAGGGAGTTTTCGCTTATCTTACGCTCCTGCAGCAACCCATCAGGGAAAAGGAAACGGTTGCCCTTTTTTTATCTACTTGCCGCCGCAGCTGTTATTGAGTGCGCACTCTCTTTTGCCGGGTTTTACTGTCCGCAATATCTACCCAATTCACTGGCCGAAAAATACTCCGGCTACGCGCCCGGCATCTTTCAACAGGTAAACGTGACCACCTCGTTTCTTGCGACCGGGCCTGCCGCCCTGCTCGGCACGGTGATACTTCAGCCGTCGGTTGTGGCATCGCTCCAGCATAAAGGCTCTAACCAACAGCGCTGACTGACCCTGGCGTACACGCTGCGCATGATCGGCGTTCACCCCTGGCAGGGCTGGGGGCTGGGTGGTACTGTGCCGCCGACGCAAAAACCTCTGGCAGTGGGCGGCGTTGCTAACCACGCTGCCGATCCTGCTGCTTACGCAGGTGGAGTTTCCGCTTTACTATTCTGTGCGCATTTCTTCGCCGTGCTGCTGTTGCTGGCCGCCTCAGAGGGGAATGCTCCTGTCGTCACCCTGCGCCTTGCTCTGTTCCGCTTGCCGTTGGTGGCGATTGCTTTATACGGCATCATGCTCTCATTCCAGCTCTTTTGCGCCAGCATCACGCTGGGCAATTTTGAAACTGCCCGGCTTGCGGATCGGCAGAGCATTACTCGTCTGCATGTTCCCTGGCTGATGCAGATGCGCTATCAGCGCGATATTACACTGTTGCATCTGGCGAATTTCAATGAACACGGGGATTTGGGAAGCTGGAAATATTCATGCGTAGTAACGCCCAGTGGATAAAGCTGCATATGGAAGAAGATGCGTATAACGTTCAGATCAATATTCTTTATTTTTTAAAACGGCATACAGAAGCGGAAAAATTAAAAATGGAGGCCCATCGGTTAATGCCGTGGAACGACAGATTTAAACCGTGAGAGAAAATCCATGAATATTAAGCTATAATTTAAATACTAATTTTAGTATTTCTAAACGGACTCTACCCCGCCAGCTGGATCTGTAGTATTCCTCTGTATTTAGGTCGTAGTGGAAAACGGACAGAGGTGATAACGGCGCAGCTTAAGCCAGAGACGTTCGTGGTAAAAGAAGTGATATTAGCTCTGGCGGTGCGAGAGACGAGGGAATTGAAAAGAAGCGCGGGTGAAGAATGCGAGGCCGGGCATCCTGCCCGGTTTATCTCAAATGAATTTACTGATAGGTTAGGTTCAGCGTTGCAATCCCGTTAGCGGTGCCAGGTTTTACTTGGCTCTTCGTTTAATAATAATGGGCGGTTATTGGGAGGATTTACTGTCCTCCATTAGATCGCATAAGGTTTATGCAGTTTATTTAATTCCGGAGGCTGACCATCATACACTATTTCAATATCCACACCATCCGCCACTCCGGGCTGACCTTGATTACTTAAAGACAACACTGAATCTTTAGATGAGTCAGGATTTTTAACCCCAGTCAACACAATATTAATATTTGAATTTGCATCACAGTTAAGTACCCTATTTTGAATGGCACTCTTGTACGGTGAAAAGCCTATTTACGATGAAAATTTATCAATGTCAATATTTTGAAAATCAAACAACAACTTATCATTCATCAACGTACATTTATTTTATGTCCTGGCAAGCGATCCGGTAACGCTGAACATTACAGGTGATGTGATTGCCTCTCCATGTGAAGTGAGCGCTGCCAGCGCAAATATGACAATTGGCCTGGGGGGCGGTAAAGACCTGCAAACTGCGGATCTGAATGCTGCAGGCAGCAGTTCGCCTTGGGTGCCAATTACCGTCTCACTGGGAAATTGCCCGGCAGGAACATCCGCATGACAGCTACTTTCCACGGCACCTCTGATGCTGCTGTTGCATACCCCTGGTACGGCAACCAACGTAGCTGTTCAACTGGAAGGGAAGTCCGAAGAGCCGTACGGTAACGGTAAGACGTCAACCATTAATATTGCTGATGCCACCGACGGCAAACCAACCTGGGATCTACAGACGCGAGCATTCAGCAAATCAGGTGGTGTGACTCCGGTAACAATCAGCTCAGTGATTACGATGTCCTTTGCCTACAACTCATCCTGTTTTGTTTCACCCGTTTACAGCCAGAACATGATATTGTTTTACTTCTGATATACTTTTGATACCTCTCATTGGGATCGTTAGACATCATGAAACCAATACATGACATAAATAAAATTATTTCCGTTGTCTCAGAACCGTCTCTTATCCGCACGGCGAAAATGCGCCAGATTATCTCATTGGCTTCCTTTCCGGAGCCTATGGTTATCGTGATTCATGAAGGTCTTGTAGCGGCATACAGAAACTCCGATCAGTTGTTATTAAGCTATTTTCAGGGGCCATTGATTGTTGGCATCAATGAATTTAGCGAGTTAAATAATTTTTTCCTTTACAAAGCGTATAGCGAAGTGCGGTATGAAATACAGCCGCGAAAAGAGGTGCTCGAAAAAATCGATAAAGCTTCCATCTGGCGTGAAACTGCTTATCTCTATATGTATGCCCTGAAGCGTTTTTCTGAGGTGTACCAAAACTCTGCGGGTCTGTCGACGTACGAACTGATTCGCATCAACCTTAACGCGCTCATGGAAGAGGAGGAAGAGCTCCGTCTTTCAATTAACGTCAGTGATTATATTCAGGATAAAACAAGGCTTTCGCGCAGTCGGGTAATGAAAATTCTTAGCGATCTGCGCGAAGGCGATTTTATTGAGGTCAAAAGAGGCATTTTATTGAAGGTGAACAAACTGCCGGCAAATTACTGATCGGCGATCGTTACCCGGCGGCGCTTCGCTCGCCGGGACGACAAATCTCACACTGCCCCGCGCTCTGCCAGCCATTCCATCGCCCGCTCCCCCGCCTCATCCACCGGTAAATACACCAGCAGCCGCGACCCGTTTCGCGGCGCTGAGTACCAGTACATCTGCTGCAGCGTAAAATCCCCCAGCTCGGGATGGGTAAACAGCTTGAGCTGGTTCTCCACGCCGCGCACGTCGTTGCGCTGGTGCCACAGGGTTTTAAACTCTTCCGACACCGCAAAGAAGCGCGCCAGTTTGGCCTCCCACAGCGGATCGCCCCGGTGCTCGGCCATCGCTGCCCGGAAATAGGAGACAAATATCGGCAGCACATCGTCACGTCTGCCGAGACGCGCGCGCCACGCCGGATGGGTGAGGAACAGGTAAATACAGTTGCGGTCTTCCGGCGGGATTTCATTGAAATCGACACCCATCAGGTGCCCGAAGCTGTCGTTCCACGCCACGATGTCGAAATTCGGTTTCTGAATGCTGGCGGGTTTAGGCATCAGCGTATCCAGCAGGCGGCGCGTGCCCTCGCTGATACCCTCGCAGCAAACCGCCTGCGGCGCTTCACCCGGCGGCAGCCCGGCTAACACAAACAGGTGTCGGGCCTCGGTCGGGGTGCATTGCAGCGCTTTTGCCACAGCGGCCATCACCGCGCTGGACGGATTGACGTCCCTGCCCTGCTCAAGCCAGGTGTACCAGGTCACTCCCACGTCCGCGAGCATCGCCACCTCTTCCCGGCGCAGACCCGGCGTGCGGCGACGACCGCTGCGCGGCAGGCCGAGACGCTGCGGATCGAGGCTTTCGCGTCGCGCGCGTAAAAATGCCCCCAGCTGTTTTCGGGTGTCATCCTGAAGTGAGACGACGGGTTCAGACATCAAGGCCATAAATCCCCCTGCATGGTAGTGCCAGTACCAGTATAAGCAAGAACTGGTACCCGTTTATCAGATGGTTGATGCTACGACCATCTGTTGAATGATGCAATGGAGTTACCATGAATACGTCAGTTGTTTCACCGGGCCGCGCTGGCCTGATATTGCTGCTAACCGGCCAGATGCTGCCGATGATTGATACCTCAATCACCAACGTCGCGCTGGACGCCATCACCCACTCGCTGAACGCCACCGCCACAGAGCTGGAACTCATCGTCGCCCTCTACGGCGTGGCCTTCGCCGTCTGCCTCGCGCTCGGCAGCAAGCTGGGGGATAACTTTGGCCGTCGGCGTCTGTTCATGTGGGGCGTCGCGAGCTTTGGCCTGGCCTCGCTGCTGTGCGGGATGGCGGGGAACATTGAACAGCTGCTGACCGCGCGCATCGTTCAGGGGGCGGGGGCCGCGCTGATCGTGCCGCAAATTCTTGCTACCCTGCACGTGACGCTGAAAGGTACGGCGCACGCTAAAGCCATCAGCCTGTTTGGCGGCATCGGTGGGATTGCGTTTATCGTCGGCCAGATGGGCGGCGGCTGGCTAGTGTCGGCGGATATCGCCGGGCTGGGCTGGCGTAACGCCTTCTTCATCAACGTGCCGATTTGTCTGGTGGTGCTGGCACTGAGTCGCCATTTCGTACCCGAAACCCGTCGCGAGACGCCGTCACGCATCGACTGGACCGGAACCGTGCTGCTGGCGATCATTCTTTGCTGCCTGCTGTTCCCGATGGCGCTCGGCCCACAGTGGCACTGGTCGTGGCCGCTGAAGGTTATGCTTCTCGCCATTATTCCGCTGGGCTGGCTGACGGCGCTGAATGCGCGCAAAAAAGAGCGAGAGAATGCCCACCCGCTGATCCCGCCGCGCCTGCTGCAGCTTCGCAGCGTTCGCTTTGGCATTCTGATTGCGATGCTCTTTTTCAGCGTCTGGTCCGGGTTTATGTTCTGTATGGCGCTGACCATGCAAACCGGTCTGGGGATGGCACCGTGGCAGTCCGGAAACAGTTTTATCGCGCTGGGCGTAACTTACTTTATTTCGGCGTGGTTCGCGCCGCGTCTGATTGCTCGCTACAGCACCAGTACCATTCTGCTGACGGGTCTGGCGATCCAGATTGCCGGCCTGCTGGCGCTGATCGCTACGTTCCGCGTCTGGGGAATCGAGAATACCGCCCTGACGCTGGCGCCCGCGACCGGGCTGGTCGGCTACGGGCAGGCGCTGATCGTGAACAGCTTCTACCGCATCGGGATGCGCGATATTCAGCCTGACGACGCGGGGGCCGCGAGCGCCATTCTCAGCACGCTGCAGCAGGCCGCGCTGGGGCTTGGCCCGGCCATTTTTGGCGCAATTTTGCTGCACGCGCTGCAAAACCATCACGGGGATTACACCCAGGCGGTGAACGTCTTCCTGATGGTGGAAACGGTCATGATGGTGGTGCTCGCCCTGGCGACGCTGCGCATCCGCCATCGCCTGTGCCTGCCGATGGTAAAGGTCTGCCAGGCCACCAAATAAGCCCGGGAATTTGCATAATAGATCCGCAGCCGCCATTATGGGGCTGCATCAATACAGGAGACGTTATGCAGGAATTAATTGCTCAGGTTGAAGAGTTAGGCATTGAAATTAATCACACCACCTCTTTAGTGATTATCTTTGGTATTATTTTTCTTACCGCCATCATCGTTCATTTTATTCTGCACAAAGTGGTGCTTCGCGCTTTCGAAAAACGCGCGCAGGCCAGCAGCCATTTATGGTTGCAGATCATTACCCAGAATAAATTATTTCACCGTCTGGCCTTCACCCTTCAGGGGATAATCGTCAACGTTCAGGCGGTACTGTGGCTGCAAAAGGGCAGCGAAGCGGCGGAAATTCTCACTACCTGCGCAAAGCTGTGGGTCATGGTGTATGCCCTGCTCTCCTTCTTCTCGCTGCTGGACGTAATTTTTAATCTGTCGCAGAAAATGGCCACCGCGTCACAGCTGCCGCTGAAGGGGATCTTCCAGGGCATCAAGCTGGTGAGCGCCATCCTGGTGGGGATATTGATTATCTCCCTGCTGATCGGCCAGTCCCCGGCAATTCTGATAAGCGGTCTGGGCGCCATGGCCGCCGTTCTGATGCTGGTGTTTAAGGACCCGATACTCGGACTTGTGGCCGGGATCCAGCTTTCCGCCAACGACATGCTCAAGCTCGGCGACTGGCTGGAGATGCCAAAATACGGTGCCAACGGCACGGTAACGGACATCGGTCTGACCACCGTTAAAGTGCGCAATTTTGATAACACCATCACCACCATTCCGACGTGGGCCCTGGTGTCCGACGCCTTTATCAACTGGAGCGGCATGTCCGCCTCCGGCGGGCGACGCATTAAGCGCAGCCTGAATATTGATACCACCAGCATTCATTTTCTCGACGAGCAGGAGCAGCAGAAACTCATTCAGGCGAAGCTGCTGAAGCCCTATCTGGCCGCGCGACATGAGGAAATTAGCCTGTGGAATCAGAAGAACGGTGAAGGGGAATCGGTATTAAATCTGCGTAAGATGACCAATATTGGTACCTTCCGCGCCTACCTGAATGAATATCTGCGCAACCATCCGCGTATTCGCAAAGATATGACGCTGATGGTGCGCCAGCTAGCGCCTGACGCGAATGGTTTGCCGATTGAAATATATGCCTTCACCAACACGGTGGTCTGGGCAGAATATGAGGAGATTCAGGCCGACATCTTCGACCATATATTCGCGGTGGTGGATGAATTTGGGCTGCGTATTCATCAGTCCCCGACCGGAAACGATATTCGCTCGTTGACTCTACAGCATCGGTGAGGTGGGTTGCCGGGCGTGAAGGCTGGTGCAGTCTGGTGCCCTCACCCCGGCCCTCTCCCACAGGGAGAGGGAGAAAAGCGGATCACTTTTTGCGGGAAAGCTTAAACGCCACAAACAGGAAGATAACCCACACCGGCAGCAGCATCGCCGAAAGACGCATCTCATCCATAGTGCACATCAGCACCAGAATCAGCCCGAGGAAAGCGATACAGATGTAGTTCCCCGCCGGGTAAAGCAGCGCTTTGAACTGCGTCTCGCGTCCCTTGCGGCGCATCGCGGCGCGAAAGCGCAGGTGCGCAAGGCAGATCATGATCCAGTTCAGCAGCAGCGTGGCAACAACCAGCGCCATCAGCAGGCCAAAGGCCTCTTTCGGCAGCAGATAGTTAATCAGCACCACCAGCGACGTAATGGCGCCGGAAAGTAACAAGGAATTCACCGGCACACCGCGACGGCTGACGCGGGTGAGGAACTTCGGCGCGTTGCCCTGCACGGAGAGGCCGAACAGCATGCGGCTGTTGGAGTAAACGCCGCTGTTATAGACCGACAGAGATGCCACCAGAATGACGAAGTTCAGCGCCGAGGCCACCACGTTACTGTTCAGATCGTGGAAAATCATCACGAACGGGCTGCTGTCGGACTTCACTTCCACCCACGGATAGAGCGCCAGCAGCACCACCAGCGAGCCGATGTAGAACAGCAGAATCCGGTACACGACCTGGTTGACCGCTTTGGGAATGCTTTTATGCGGGTCGCGCGCTTCCGCGGCGGTAATGCCGATCAGCTCTAGTCCACCGAAGGAGAACATGATCACTGCCAGGGAGAGGATCAGCCCTTTCCAGCCGGTCGCCAGGAAGCCGCCGTGCTGCCACAGGTTGTCGATCGTGGCGCGCTCGCCGCCGTGTCCGGAGAAGAGCAGCCACAGGCCAAAGCCGATCATCCCGATAATCGCCAGCACCTTGATCAGCGCAAACCAGAACTCGGTTTCGCCATACAGGCGCACGTTGACGAGGTTCACGGCGTTAATAATGATGAAGAAGGCCGCCGCCCAGATCCACGTCGGAACATCCGGCAGCCAGTACTGCATGTAAATGCCCGCGGCGGTCAGCTCGGCCATCCCCACCAGCACGAACATCACCCAGTAGTTCCAGCCGGACAGGAAGCCAGCAAACGGGCCCCAGTATTTATAAGCAAAGTGCGCGAAGGAGCCTGAAACCGGCTCTTCAACGACCATTTCACCAAGCTGGCGCATGATCAGGAAGGCGATAATCCCGGCGATACCGTAACCCAGCAGCACCGCCGGGCCAGCCATCTGAATAGCGGGGCCGATGCCGAGAAACAGCCCGGTACCGATCGCGCCGCCAAGGGCAATTAACTGAATATGTCGATTTTGCAAACCACGTTGCAGCGTCGGATTCTGATCCGACGAGGCT
>Ga0209371_1000474_pt1 | contig 39389 bp, 37 predicted proteins | sample AgamicAtAmrz_FD_187165 | JGI IMG/M metagenome (GOLD analysis project Ga0209371, IMG submission 187165) | Agave microbial communities from Guanajuato, Mexico - At.Am.rz (SPAdes) (version 2) | ecosystem: Host-associated > Plants > Roots > Rhizosphere | place: Guanajato, Mexico | collected 2012-06-07
TTCCGGGTACAGCTCGGCATGCTCGCCGAGCGGCAGCTCCATGTACTCGTCCGGGCTCGGCAACGGGTAGGGGTGCAGCTCGCGCTCCGGGAAGCCCTGTACGGCGGCGCGGGTGTTGCGGAACAGCAGGCGGCCGGTGCCATGACGGTCGAGCAGCTCGCGTACCAGGCGGGCGCGGGCGTCGCTGTCGCCACCGTCGGCGGCATCCAGCAATTGGCGGCTTTCATCGCCGAGGAAGCTGCCGATGGCATCGCGGGCCTGGGCGCTGAGCTGGCCCTGGTCGAGCAGCTCCTGCACCGCCTCGGCCACCGGCTTGTAGCTGGCGCTTTCGGCGCGGAAGGCGTCCAGGTCATGGAAACGATTCGGGTCGAGCAGGCGCAGGCGCGCGAAGTGGCTGTCCTGGCCGAGCTGCTCGGGGGTGGCGGTGAGCAGCAGCACGCCAGGGATCACTTCGGCCAGCTGTTCGACCAGGCTGTACTCGCGGCTGGCCTTTTCCGGGTGCCAGACCAGGTGGTGGGCTTCGTCGACCACCATCAGGTCCCAGCCGGCGGCGAACAGCGCGTCCTGGGCCTTTTCGTCCTCGCACAGCCACTCCAGCGCAACCAGCGCCAGTTGTGCGTCCTCGAACGGGTTGCTGGCGTCGCTCTCGATAAAGCGCTCGGCGTCGAACAGCGCCACTTCCAGGTTGAAGCGCCGGCGCATTTCCACCAGCCACTGGTGCTGCAGGTTTTCCGGCACCAGGATCAGCACGCGGCTGGCGCGCCCGGAGAGCAGCTGGCGATGGATCACCAGGCCGGCTTCGATGGTCTTGCCCAGGCCCACTTCGTCGGCCAGCAGTACGCGCGGGGCGATGCGGTCGGCCACTTCACGGGCGATGTGCAACTGGTGCGCGATGGGTTGCGCACGCACGCCGCCCAGGCCCCACAGCGAGGACTGCACCTGCTTGCTGGTGAACTCCAGGGTGCGGTAGCGCAGGGAGAACCAGGGCAGCAGGTCGATCTGCCCGGCGAACAGGCGGTCGCTGGCCAGGCGGAACTGGATGAAGTTGGACAGCTGGGTTTCCGGCAGGGTGACGGCCTGGTTCTTGGCGTCGAGGCCGTGATAGACCAAGAGGCCATCGACGTCATCGACTTCGCGTACGGTCAGCTTCCAGCCTTCGAAGTGGGTGATCTCGTCGCCCGGCGAGAAACGCACGCGGGTCAGCGGCGCATTGCGGGCCGCGTACTGGCGGGTTTCGCCGGTGGCGGGGTAGAGCACGGTGAGCATGCGGCCGTCCTGCATGAGGATGGTGCCCAAGCCCAGTTCCGCTTCGCTGTCGCTGATCCAGCGTTGCCCCGGTTGATACTCCGCCATGCTGCCTGTCTCCACCTGTGAAAAAGCCGGCTATGTTACCGCAGTGCCAGGTTTGACCAAAGGTGCATCACGGCCGATTTGGCACTTACCGACGCCCGCCCGGTCAGACAGTGTAGTAACGCAGCCGTAAAGTCGCCCGCCGTATGGCCGATAAGGTTGCAAGAGAGGTCACCTATGTTGCCGCCGATTCCTCACAGCCTGATACCCGTCACCGCCCAGCAGGACGTGGTCAAGCCGCGCCCGGAGATCGCGCCGGTGACGCCCACCGCTGAAACGGCTCAGGAAGATTCTGTCGGCCTGGACAAACGCCACCCCGACGAAGTGGCGGAACGACTGCGTGAAGAGCAGCGCCGCCAGCAGCGGCGTGGCTACACGGCCGCCGAGCTGGCCGAGGGCGAGGTCGACGAGGCGGATGAGCCGGGGATCGATCAGTTGCCGCGCCAGGGTCTCTGGGTGGACGTCGAGGTTTGACGCACGTGGACACTCCGCAGGCTGGTCTGTTCGATCACCCAGCGTTGCAGCTGCCGGATGCCGAACTCGCCTATCAGCCCCACTGGCTCGACGCCGCCACGGCCGATCACTGGCTGCAAACGCTGGTCGAGCAAACGCCCTGGCAACAACCCGACGTGCTGCTGTTCGGTCGTCGTCATCCAGTGCCGCGCCTGCTGGCCTGGTATGGCGACAGCGAAGCCAGTTACCGTTATTCCGGCATGACCCACCAGCCGCTGCCCTGGACGCCGCTGCTCGCCGAGATTCGCCAGCGCCTGGTCGACACCCTCGGCCAGCCACTCAATGGCGCGCTGCTCAACTACTACCGCGACGGTCAGGATTCCATGGGCTGGCACAGCGATGATGAGCGCGAGCTGGGCGCCGAGCCCTTGGTGGCTTCGTTGAGCCTAGGCGGTGTGCGGCGCTTCGATCTGCGCCGCAAGGGCCACAGCCGTATCGAACATTCGCTGCAGCTCGAACACGGCTCGCTACTGGTCATGAGCGGCCAGACGCAGCATCATTGGCAGCACCAGGTGGCCAAGACGCGCAAGCCCTGTGCCCCTCGCCTGAACCTGACGTTTCGTCTGATCCGGACGCCGCTATGAGCAATGATGTGAAACTGATCGACTTCGCCGCCGAGCGCGACAAGCGCATCCACGACCTGCGCGACAGGAAGCTCGAGGAGATGCGCAACGCCTTCGAGCAGGCGCTGCCACTGCCCAAGGGCAAGAAGAAGCCCAAGAGCAAACCGAAGAAACGCTAAGAACCTGCTCAGCATCCTTGAGCTGGATTCCATCGGTTTTGGCTGAGTGGTGTCAGTGATTCGGCCGCGATCTCGCGGGAGGGGCCGGGCGGCGATCCGCTTTAGCCGCAAGCCCTTCGCACATCAAACGCTCGCGGCTAAAGCCCCTCCTACAAGCTCTGTTCATCGGCCAGTCTGCTTTTTGCGGACTTACAAAAGATCGTGAACAGGCGCTAACGCAGCTTTTCTGCGTATCCGTTGGCGCTGCCCCAGAGCTGTCTAAATTATTGATGCAGATCAGTCGCCGTCTGGCCGCTTGCGTTCGCTCGTGCCTGGCATTTGACCTGGATCAATGGCGGGCAGCGCGTGGCTGTTAACGTAGCCCCATACCCGAGCGACAACGGATGCAAGGAGGCAGCATGTTCTTAGATGTGGTGGTTCTGGCCGGTATCGGCACTGTCGGACTGATGATTCTGTTTGGCGTCGGGTTCACGTATTTCGTCTGGAAGGATGCGAGCAAGAAAAAGCCGCAGTGATCTCCAGGCTCACGAGCACGCAAGGCATTGGGGCGACTTCGGTCGCCCTTTTTTTCGTGCCGCATTCGGCGTATCCATCACCTGGGCCACGCGACCCTCTGGACAGTATATGCTTAGCTAGCTAATAATTTGCCGCCTGCACGGAGGCGGAACCCATCGGCTACGGCTATGTTCAGAGCTGAGACCCTTTTAGGTAAGCACCGTGCGTGATCCCCTGCTGGCGTTCGTTGCGCCGAGCACCCAAGCCCTCCAGTTCGCGATCAAGACCCTGCTAGGCGGCGGTCTGGCGCTCTGGCTCGCCCTGCGTCTGGGCCTGGAGCAGCCGCAGTGGGCCCTGATGACTGCCTTCATCGTTGCCCAGCCACTGTCCGGCATGGTGGTGCAGAAAGGCCTGGCGCGCTTGCTAGGTACCCTGGTCGGCACCTTCATGGCGGTGGTGATGATGGCCCTGTTCGCGCAGATGCCGCTGCTGTTCGTGCTGGCCTTCGCCCTGTGGCTGGGCCTGTGCACGGCGGCCTCGACCATGCTGCGCAGCGCCTGGTCCTACGCGTTCGTGCTGGCCGGCTATACGGTGGCGATCATCGGTTTGCCGGCCATCGGCAAGCCCCAGGTGATCTTCGACGAAGCCATCGCCCGTTCCACGGAAATCTGCCTGGGCATCGTCTGCGCCACCCTGAGCAGCGCATTGCTGTGGCCGCAGCGGGTCGAGCGCCAGCTGGCCCAGCAGGCCCGCGATGCCTGGCAGACCGGCCTGAAGGCGGCGCGCCAGGCGCTGACCGGCGAGGAGGAGGCGCGCAAGGGCCTGCTCGAAGCCCTGTCACGTATCGTCGCCGTGGATGCCCAGCGCGAGCACGCCTGGTTCGAGGGCGAGCGCGGTCGCCAGCGGGCCATCGCCCTGCGGGTACTCAGCCGCGACCTGCTCGGCGTGCTGCGCCTGGCCCGCGGTGTGGCGCGCCAGTGGCGGCAATTGAACAGCCTCGAGGCCGAGGCCGTGGCGCCCTGGTTGCAGGAGGTCGACGAGCGCCTGCAGAACGACGCAGACGACCGGGCGCAGCTGATCGAGCGCCTGCGTCAGGCTGCCGGGGACGACGAGCTCAACGGCGGCCAGCAGCTGTGCCTGGAGCGCATGGCGGTGCTGCTGATGCGTATCGAGGACGCCAGCCGTGCGCTGCTGGCCGTCGAGCAGGGCAGGGCGCCGGCCGATGCGCCGCGGGCGCTGTCCTGGCACTACGACTGGCAGAGCGCGCTGGTCTATGGCTCGCGCAGCGCGCTGGCCTTCCTGACCCTGGCGAGCTTCTGGCTGGCCACCGGCTGGACCCACGCCACCGGCGCCATGCTGCTGGCCTGCGTGGTGTGCAGCCTGTTCGCGCGGCTGGAGGCGGCGCCGCAGATCGGCCTGATGTTCCTGCGCGGCATTTTGTACGCGCTGCCGGTGGCGTTCTTCGTCGGGCAGATCCTGATGCCGCAGATCGACGGTTTCGTGATGCTCTGCATGGTGCTCGGCGTGCCGCTGTTCTTTGGCGTGCTGGGCATGGCCAAGCCGGCGGTGGCGGCTACGTCCACGGCGTTCTGCCTGCACTTCATCGTACTCTGCCTGCCGCCACCGGGTGTCGGCTACAACGTCGAATTCTTCCTCAACGAGGCGCCGGGCATGCTCATGGGCGTGGCCGTGGCGGTCATGGCGTTTCGCGTGATCGTGCTGCGCAACCCGGTGTGGCATGGCCGGCGCCTGGTGCATGCCATGCTGGTCGACCTCGGCCGGCTCACCCGTCGCGACCTGGGCCGGGCTGAAAACTGGTTCGGCGGGCGCATGGCCGACCGCCTGCTGCAGCTGGCGCGGCACTATCCGGCGCGCCCGGATCAGGCACGCAGCCGCTGGGACGAGGGTGTGGCCGGTCTCGACCTGGGTGATGAATTGCTGCACCTGCGCGCCTGCCTGGCCAGGGCCGATGCCGGCTTGGCGCGCTCGCAGCGGCGCTTTCTGGAACGCCTCGACGATGCCCTGGAGCGCGGCCCCGCACCGGGCCGCGAGGACGCGCTGAACGCACCGGTGGCCGAATTGCAGGAGGCCCTGCGCGCCTGCACGCCAAGCATCGACAAGCGCCTGGCCGAGGCGGCGCTGTTGCAGTTGCAGAACGGCTGGCGTCATTGGTGCCACTTGAGAGGAGCGGATCATGGGCTTGCATGAGTGGTCGCTGGGCGGCGTATTGCTGAGCCCCATGGCGGCCTACGCGGTTTTGGCGCTGCTGCTCACTGGCGTGATTCGCCTCGGGCTGCAGCGTGTCGGTTTGGCACAGTGGATCTGGCACGAAGCGTTGTTCGACTGCGCCCTGTTCGTTTGCGTCCTGGCGGCGGTGATTGCCGTCCTGGCGAATTAAGGAGAAAAGCATGCGTTCGACCATTCGCGTCGGCATCACCCTGGCCGTGGTGGTAGCGGCGATCCTGGCTGGCTCGTGGATCTGGCAGCACTACATGTATTCGCCCTGGACCCGGGACGCCCGGGTGCGCGCCGATGTGGTGACCATCGCCCCGGACGTGTCCGGCTGGGTGCTGGAACTCAAGGTGCGCGACAACCAGCAGGTGAAAGCCGGCGACCTGCTGATGACCATCGACCGTGACCGCTACCAGGCCGCCCTGGAAAAGGCCCAGGCCGTGGTGGATATCCGCAGGCAGCAGCTCAGCCTGCGCGAGCACGAAGCGTCCCGTCGCGCGCGCCTGGGCAGCCAGGCGATCAGCGCCGAGCTGCGCGAGAACGCGCAGATCAACGCCGAGATGGCCCGTAGCGAATACCGCGAGGCCCAGGCCGACCTGCGGATCGCCCAGCTCAACCTCGAGCGCAGCGAAGTGCGCGCGCCGCGTGACGGCCAGGTCACCAACCTGAGGCTGGCCCAGGGCAACTACGTGACGGCCGGGCAGGCGGTGATGGCCCTGGTCGATACCGCCTCGTTCTACGTGCAGGCGTATTTCGAGGAAACCAAATTGCCGCGCATCCAGGTCGGTGCGCCGGTGGAGATCTGGTTGATGGGTGGTGAGCAGGCGATTCGGGGCGAGGTGGAAGGCATCAGCCGCGGCATCACCGACCGCAACGCCAGCCCGGACGGCCAACTGCTGGCCAACGTCGAGCCGACCTTCAACTGGGTGCGCCTGGCCCAGCGCATTCCGGTGCGCATCAAGCTCGATAGCCTGCCCGAGAAGGTTCAGCTCAGTGCCGGCATGACCGCCAGCGTGCGGGTGGAGTAGGGCGCGTTTGGTCAATGTGGGAGGGGCTTTGGCCGGGCTCCCCACGGCATATCGGGGCTAAAGCCCCTCCCACGGTTTCGTAGCCCGGGTATCGCTGCGCGCAACGCCGGGCTACGGGCGGCGATTGATCAGCCGCGCTGCACGCTCGCTGGGGTGCGGCGCATCAGCACTTCCCCGTGGCGCACCGAGACCAGGGCATGGCCCTGGGTGCGGACCATCTCGTAATCGTCGGGCGCCGAGAGAATCAGCAGGTTGGCCGGGCGACCCACTTCGATGCCGTAGCGCTCACCCAGGTGCAGGGTGCGGGCGCTGTTGTCGGTGATCAGGTCCAGGCTGCGCTTGAGGTCTTCGTAGCCGAGCATATGGCAGATATGCAGGCCGGCTTCGAGGATGCGCAGGATGTTGCCGTTGCCCAGCGGGTACCAGGGGTCGACGATGGAGTCCTGGCCGAAGCAGACGTTCATGCCGGCGCGGTCGATCTCCGCCACGCGGGTCAGGCCCCGGCGTTTCGGGTAGCTGTCGAAGCGGCCCTGCAGGTGGATGCTCTCGGTGGGGCAGGAGACGAAGTTGATGCCGCTCATCTTCAGCAGGCGAAACAGCTTGGAGCAGTAGGCATTGTCGTAGGAGCCCATGGCCACGGTGTGGCTGGCGGTGACCCGCGCGCCCATGCCGCGCACCCGGGCTTCTTCGGCCAGCACTTCGAGAAAGCGCGACTGCGGGTCGTCGGTCTCGTCGCAGTGCACGTCCACCAGGCAGCCGGTGCGCTCGGCCAGGTCCATCAGGAACTTGATCGAGCTGACGCCCTGGTCACGGGTATTCTCGAAATGCGGAATGCCGCCGACCACGTCGGCGCCCAGCGCCACCGCCTGCTCCATCAGCGCACGGCCGTTGGCATAAGACTCGATGCCCTCCTGGGGAAAGGCGACGATCTGCAGGTCGATCAGGTGGCGGGTTTCCACGCGCACTTCGAGCATCGCCTTGAGGGCAGCCAGGCTCGGGTCGGTGACGTCGACGTGGGTGCGCACGTGCTGGATGCCGTGGTCGACCAGCATGTCGATGGTCTTCTTGGCGCGGCTCTTGGTGTCTTCATGGGTGACCAGCGCCTTGCGCTCGGCCCAGCGCTCGATGCCTTCGAACAGCGTGCCGCTCATGTTCCAGGCCGGCTCGCCGGCGGTCAGGGTGGCGTCCAGATGAATATGCGGCTCGACGAAGGGCGCGACCACCAGGTTGCTGGCGGCATCGAGATCACCTGCGCCGGCGCTGACCTCCCTCGGCTGCTCGCTGATGGCGGCAATCTGCGCGCCGTCCAGGGCAATGTGGAAAAGACCTTCGCGGCCACGCAGGCGGGCGTTGACGATGTTCATGGGGTACTCCTTGGCAGGCTATGAGACGACAGGCGACGGATCAGCAGGGCGATGCTGATGTTCAGCCGGTCGTGAGGATCATCGAACGAGCAGCCGGTCAGCGCTTCGATACGTTGTACACGGTAGCTCAGGGTGTTGCGGTGTACGCCCAGGCGTTGCGCGGCCAGGGCGAGGTTGGCGTTCTCGAAGAACCAGGCTTCCAGGGTCGGCATCAGCACCGGCTCGTGGCGTGAATCATCGCCGATCAGCGGGCCCAGGGTGCGCTCGACGAAGCGCTCGAGCAGGCTGCGGTCGCGGATCGCGGCGAGCAATTCGATCGCCCCCAGTTCGTTGAAGCTGCACGAGCCCAGCCGCTCGGGAAAGGCCTGGGCGGCGACCAGGGCCTGGCGGGCCTGGCCGAGGGCGAGGGCGAAGCGCTGGGGCGGGTGGCCGCCGGTGCTGAGGCCGAGCACCGTGCGTTGCGGCTGCAGGCGCGCGTCCAGCGCGCCGAGCAGTTCGCTCAGCAGCGTGCGATTGCGTTGTTCGTCGTGATTGTTCGTGCAGGGCAGCAGGGCGATCCAATGCTCGCCCTGGCCGATCAGTGGCAGGGCGTCACCCAGTGCCTGCAGGCACTGCTCGAGGCGCTGCTGCAGGCACTGGCGGGCGTCGCGCAGCAGGCGTTCGCCATTGGCGGCCGCCTCGCCGTCGAACAGTTGCTCGCTGTTCTGCAGGCGCAGCAGGGCGACCTGGCGCGGCACGTTCAGCGGTAGATCGAGGCTGGCAGCGCGCTGCAGCAGGATATCGATGGACTGGTAGTCGCCTTCCAGCAGTTGCTCCAGCACGTGCTGGCGCGAGCTGCCGAGCACCTGCTGGTGTACCAGTGCCGTACCGATGGCCTGGGTGACCACCACCATCTTCAACCCGTAGGGCTGTTCCAATAGCGGCAGGCCCAGGCGTTCGGCTTCGGCGATCACGCTGGCCGGAATCGCCTGGATGTACTCGGCGCCGGTGAGGATCACCAGCCCGGCGGTGGCCCGTTCGACCGCCTGGCGCACCAGAAGCAGCAGGTTGGCTTCATCACGCGGATGGTTGATGCCGGTGACGAACACCAGTTCGCCACCCATCACCCAGTCGGCGATGTCCGCGTTCTCGGCCACGTAGGGCCAGCGCACCGGGTTGCCCAGGGCCGCCTGGCCGGCGCGCAGGCGCAGCGCCTGCAGGCCGGGCAGGGTCAGTACGTCGGCGACGCTCAGGCTCATGCGCGGGCGACCACGCCACGTGCGGCGAAGACTTTCTTCGTCTCGAACAGGGCGATGTACACCACGGCAGCGACGGCGATGCCCACCAGCGGCGCGATCCAGGGCGAGAAGTAGGCGCACAGCGCGCCGACGCCGTAGGCGCCGAGGCCGACCCAGTTGAAGGCCGGGATGCGCGCCTCGGCGAGCAGCGGGTAGCGGCTCTTATGGCCGTAGAAATAGTCGGCCATGATCACTCCGCCAATCGGCGGGATGATCGAGCCGAGCAGGATCAGGAAGGGAATCAGCAGCTCGTACATGCCGCCGATGGCCAGCAGCGTGCCGATGCCGGCGCCGACCACGGTCACCGTCTTGCGCCGGCCGGTGCGCAGCAGGTTGCAGCCGGCGGCGGCGAAGTTGTAGATGGTGTTGTCCTGGGTGGTCCACAGGTTGAGGAACAGCATCACCACAGCCGCCATGGACAGGCCTTGCAGCACCAGCACTTCGACGACGTCCGGCTGCTGGTAGACGATGGCGCCATAGGCACCGGCGACGATCATCAGGCCGTTGCCCAGGAAGAAGCCGACCATGCTGGCGATCACCGCGATACGCCCGGTGCGGGCGAAGCGCGTCCAGTTGGTGGCCTGGGTGGCGCCGCTGACGAAGGTGCCGAAGACCATGGTGATGGCCACGCTCAGGGTCATGCTCTGGGTCGGCTCGATGGCCATCAGCGCGCTCAGGCCGCCGATGTCGTCGGTGGCGATCCACAGCGAGCAGAGCAGCAGGGCGAGCATCGCCGGCACGGAAATCCGCGAGAGGATATCCAGGCCCTTGTAGCCGATGAACGCGGTGATGCAGAAGGCGAAGCCGAACAGCACCATCAGCGGGATGGTCAGGCCTTGCGGCAGGCCGAGAATCTTCACCAGCACGATGGCCACCGTGGCGGTGCCCCAGGCGTACCAGCCGATCTGGGTGAAACCGAGCAGCACGTCGGAGAGCTTGCTGCCGGCCTCGCCAAAGCAGAAGCGGCCCATCAGCACCGAGTTGAGGCCGCTGCGGCAGGCGATCAGGCCCAGCACGGCAGCGTAGGCGCCGAGCAGCAGGTTGCCGATGATCGCCGCCCAGATCAGCGTGGTGAAGTCGAAGGCCATGCCGATCTTGCCGCCGGCGAACATGGTGGCGGTGAAGAAGGTGAAGGAGAACAGCATGATCGAGGTGGAGAACAGCCCCTTGCGGGCGCCGGCCGGCACTTCGCTCAAGGGGTAGTCGCTGTCGGTGGTGGGGTGGGTCATGGCCTGGCTCCACAGGATGAGGGAAGCCATGGCTATAGCAGGCGACGTGCCAACTGATCGGTTTGGCAGCACGTACAGTGCGGGTTGTGCGATGTGCACAATTAAACGAGGTTTTTCGGCTTTTTATGGGGATTATGGTTGTGTGAAATGAACAGATTTGACCTGTCTTGGTGCGATGCCGACGGGCATGCACCAAGAGGTCACTGGGCGCCTCGATACGCTTTTGCCTGCTAATTGGAGGGTACAGCCGTTCGCTAGATGTTGGGTGGATGACGCTCTTTTCATCCACCATTGCGATCGCAGAGCGGTGGACGGATGGGGCGTCGTCCACCCTACGACAGGCCGCTTGCGCCTTGTAGCAGTGGCTTCACACGGTTCACTGAATACTGCGAGAGCCCTCAGCGGGTGCCGAGAAAGTCGCGCTTACCCAGTTCCACGCCGTTGTGGCGCAGGATGGCGTAGGTGGTGGTGATGTGGAAGTACAGGTTGGGCAGCACGTGATCGAGCAGGAAGGCCTGGCCCTGGAAGTGGGTTTCCTTGTCACGGCGCTTGAGCGTCACGGTGCGGTCTTCGCTGCCGTCGAGCTGGGCAGCGCTGATGCCCTGCACGAATTCCAGGGTCTTGGCGATACGGGCCTGCAGCTCGGCGAAGCTGGTTTCGTCATCGGCATGGCTCGGCGCCTCGACGCGGGCCAGCAGGGCTGCACCGGCCTTGACGGTGTCACAGGCGATCTGCACCTGGCGGCTGAGCGGGAACATGTCCGGCGCCAGGCGCGAGGCGAGCAGCACGCTCTGCTCTATCTTGCGGGCTTCGGCGTTGACCGCAGCGAGGCCGAGGATGGTCGACAGGTTGGTCAGCTGGCGAGTGAACACCGGGATCGAGATGGAATGCATGGACAGTGGCATGGTGAGTTCCAAAAAGGGTCAGAGGAGGGAGGCGCAGGCCCGAGCCTGCGCGCAATGCATTAACCGATGCTGATCGGCGGCAGGGTCGCCAGCTCGACGGTAACGGCCTTGCGTGGCGCGATGATTTCAGCTTCGCCGTCGACCACCAGCTCGTCGTGCTGGTTGAACACGCGGGTGGCGATGCGCACGCGGAATTTCGGCAGCTTCTCGAGGATTTCCAGGCGTACGGTCAGGGTGTCGCCGAGTTTGACCGGCTTCTGGAAGCTCATCTGCTGGCCCACGTAGATGGTGCCCGGGCCGGGCAGGGTGCAGGCCACGGCGGCGCTGATCAGCGCACCGCTGAACATGCCGTGGGCGATGCGTTCCTTGAACATGGTGGTGGCCGCGTATTCGGCGTCCAGGTGCACCGGGTTGTGGTCGCCGGACACCGCGGCGAACAGCAGGATGTCGCGCTCTTCCACGGCCTTGCTGTAGCTGGCGGTCTGGCCGACTTCGAGGGCTTCGTAGGGGGTATTGCTGCTTTGCGTCATAGGGTGGGTTCCTGAGGAGGTGAAGGTCGCTGCTGGGGCTGCGAGAGCGTCTGTTCCAGCCAGTCGATCAGGTCGCGGGTGACCTCGTCACGGTTCGTTTCGTTGAGCAGTTCGTGGCGGGCCTGTGAATAGCGTTTCAATGAGGTACGGCTGTGGCCTGCTCGCCTCAAGGCATCGGCCAGGCGTTGCAGGCCGTGGCCCTGGCTGAGCGGATCATGGTCGCCGCCGATGATCAGGATCGGCAACTGCGGGGCGATCTGTTTCAGCGACGCGCGCGGGGTGATGCGCTGCAGGCCATCCAGCAGGTCGAGCCACAGCCCGTTGGTGCAGCGAAAACCGCACAGGGGGTCGGCAATGTAACGATCGACTTCGCCGTTGTCACGGCTGAGCCAGTCGAACGGCGTGCGCGCAGGCGCAAAGGCCTGGTTGAAAGAACCGAACGACAGCCAGTGGAGCAACGCACTGCGCCCGGTCGCACCCTGACGCCAGCGCTCGAAGCGGGCGACCAGCGCCGCTGCCCGATAGGTGCCCAGCTTGCCATGGTTGGAGCCGCTGAGAATGGCGCCCTGCACACTGCTGCTGTGGTGCATCAGGTAGGCGGTGGTGATGAAGCTGCCCATGCTGTGGCCGAGCAGGATGACTGGCGTCTGCGGCCGCTGGTGGCGAATGTGATGGTTGAGCGTGGAGAGGTCGCCGACCACGTGATCCCAGCCGTTCGCGTCGGCGAAATGGCCGAGCAGGCCATGCTGGGCGGTCTGCCCGTGGCCGCGGTGGTCGAGTGCGTAGAGCTCGAAGCCGGCGGCGACCAGCGCCGCGCCAAGACGTGCGTAGCGGCCACTGTGCTCGGCCATGCCGTGGGCGAGCATGACGACCGCTCTGGGCTCGCCCCGGGCGTGCCAATGGTTGACGAACAGCGCTACGCCATCACTGCTGTCGAGCCAGAAGCTGCGGTGCTGCATGGCGAGGTCCCTTCCTGCTGGTGCAGGGCATTGTAGACCCTGCAGGTGCTGAAATTCACGGTATTGATTGTGGCTTTGCCAGGCCCTGGCCGGCTGCTAACTTCGTCCGGGTGACCTCACGCACCTTCGGAAAACAAGGGATAACAACAATGCAGCCCGATTTCTGGAACGACAAACGCGCCCCCGGCGTGGCCAACGACATCGACATGGACGCCTACCAGTCGGTGGTCGAGGTGTTCGAACGCTCCTGCAAGACCTTTGCCGACCGCCCCGCGTTCAGCAATCTGGGCAAGACGCTGACCTACGGCGAACTGGACAGCCTGTCCGCCGCCTTCGCCGCCTACCTGCAGCAGCGCACCGACCTCAAGCCCGGTGACCGCATCGCCGTGCAGATGCCCAACGTGCTGCAGTATCCGATCGCCGTGTTCGGGGCGTTGCGCGCCGGGCTGATCGTGGTCAACACCAACCCGCTGTATACCGCCCGCGAGATGCGCCACCAGTTCAAGGACGCCGGCGTGCGTGCCCTGGTGTACCTGAACATGTTCGGCAAGCTGGTGCAGGAGGTGCTGCCCGACAGCCAGATCGAGTACCTGATCGAAGCGCGCATGGGCGATCTGTTGCCCACCCTCAAGGGCTGGCTGGTCAATACGGTGGTCAAGAAGGTCAAGAAGATGGTGCCCGCCTACCATCTGCCCCAGGCGCTGTCGTTCAAGCAGGTGCTGGCCGATGGCGCGCGGCTCGGCCTGCGACCGGTCAGTGCGGCGCAGGGCGATATCGCCGTGCTGCAGTACACCGGCGGCACCACCGGGGTGGCCAAGGGCACCATGCTCACCCACGCCAACCTGATCGCCAACATGCTGCAGGCCGATGCCTGCATGTCGCAGCACGGCCCCGACGGCTCGTCGCTGATGAAGCGCGGCCAGGAGGTGATGATCGCGCCGCTGCCGCTGTACCACATCTATGCCTTTACCGTGAACTGCATGTGCATGATGGTCAACGGCAACCACAACGTGCTGATCACCAACCCCCGGGACATTCCCGGCTTCATCAAGGAGCTGGGTAAATGGGAGTTCTCCGCGCTGCTGGGCCTCAACACCCTGTTCGTGGCGCTGATGGATCACCCGGATTTCGACAAGCTCGATTTCAGCCACCTCAAGGTCACCAACTCCGGCGGCACGGCGCTGGTCAAGGCCACCGCCGAGCGTTGGCAGCGCCTGACCGGCTGCGCGGTGGTGGAAGGCTATGGCCTCACCGAAACCTCGCCCATCGCCAGTGCCAACCCCTATGGCGAGCGGGCACGGCTGGGCACCGTCGGCATTCCGGTGCCGGCCACGGCGTTCAAGGTCATCGATGATGACGGCAACGAGCTGCCGCTGGGCGAGCGGGGCGAGCTGTGCATCAAGGGCCCGCAGGTGATGAAGGGCTACTGGAATCGCCCGGAAGCCACCGCCGAGGTGTTGGACGACGAGGGCTGGTTCAAGTCCGGCGATATCGCGGTGATCGACGAGGACGGCTTCGTGCGCATCGTCGACCGCAAGAAGGACATGATCATCGTCTCCGGCTTCAACGTGTACCCCAACGAGATCGAGGACGTGGTGATGGCCCACAGCAAGGTGGCCAGCTGCGCGGCCATCGGCGTGCCGGACGAGAAATCCGGCGAAGCGGTGAAGCTGTTCGTGGTCAAGCGCGACGACAGCCTGACCGCCGAAGAGCTCAAGGCCTACTGCAAGGAGAACTTCACCGGCTACAAGGTGCCGCGGCAGATCGTGTTCAGGGAGTCGCTGCCGATGACCAACGTCGGCAAGATCCTGCGCCGCGAGCTGCGCGACAACGCCTAGCCTCCCCCAACGACACCCGGGCCGGCCCCGGGTGTCGCTGCGCTCGACCCAGGCTGCGGCCTAAACACTCATCTGGCGTCCCGCTCGCCAACTGCCAATCTCGCCCTGCAGGAAAGCGCGCAGGCGTCTATCATGGGCGTTGCCTGGCGCCCGACGAGTGCTGCCTGCCGGAGCGCCTCGGTAAAAAATGCGTGACCAATATTTTCAATGTGGTCATTTCCGATACCGACCGGCCTTTTCGTGCTCTGGTCGGTATCCGGCAACTCTGCTAATCTCGGCCCGCTTTGCGCTCCTCAGGGGCGAACAGCCAGGCATACATACAACAAACAACCGCCTTGGCGGTGACGACAAGCTGTTGCTTAGGAGTGGGTGTCCATGACCGAAAACTTCTGGACGGACAAATATCCCGAGGGGGTCGCGGCCGAGATCGATCCCGACCAGTACCCCAACGTTCAGGCGGTGCTGAAGCAGTCCTGCCAGCGTTTTGCCGACAAGCCCGCGTTTACCAATCTGGGCAAGACGATCACTTACGGGCAGCTGTACGAGCTGTCCGGTCACTTCGCGGCGTACCTGCAGCAACACACCGATCTCAAGCCCGGCGACCGCATCGCCGTGCAACTGCCCAACGTTCTGCAATACCCGGTGGCGGTATTCGGCGCCATGCGCGCCGGCCTGGTGGTGGTCAACACCAACCCGCTGTACACCGCGCGGGAAATGGAACACCAGTTCAACGACTCCGACGCCAAGGCGCTGCTGTGCCTGGCCAACATGGCGCACCTGGCCGAGCAGGTGGTGCCCAAGACCGGCGTGAAGACGGTGATCGTCACCGAGGTCGGCGACATGTTGCCGCCGCTCAAGCGCCTGCTGGTCAATGCCGTGGTCAAGTACGTGAAGAAGATGGTGCCGGCCTACAACCTGCCGGGCGCGGTCAAGTTCACCGACGCCCTGAGCCAGGGCCGTGGCAAGGCGGTCAGCGAAGCCAGCCCCGGCTCCCAGGACGTGGCCGTGCTGCAGTACACCGGCGGCACCACCGGGGTGGCCAAGGGCGCGATGCTCACCCACCGCAACCTGATCGCCAACATGCTGCAGTGCCGCGAGCTGATGGGCTCGAACCTGGGCGAGGGCAGCGAAATCATCGTGGCGCCGCTGCCGCTGTACCACATCTACGCCTTCACCTTTCACTGCATGGCGATGATGCACTGCGGCAACCACAACCTGCTGATCACCAACCCCCGTGATCTGCCGACCATGGTCAAGGACCTGTCCAGGTTCCGGTTCAGCGGCTTCGTCGGCCTCAATACCCTGTTCGTGGCGCTGAGCAACAACGAAGGGTTCCAGAAGCTCGACTTCTCCAGGCTCAAGGTCACCCTGTCCGGCGGCATGGCGCTGCAGCAGGCCGCCGCCGAGCGCTGGAAGCAGGTCACCGGCTGCCCGATCTGCGAAGGTTACGGGTTGACCGAAACCAGCCCGGTCGCCTCGGTGAACCCCATCACCAACATCCAGATGGGCACCATCGGCATTCCCGCGCCCTCGACCCGGTTCAAGGTCATCGATGACCAGGGCAACGACCTGGCCCTGGGTGAAACCGGCGAGCTGTGCATCAAGGGCCCGCAGGTGATGAAGGGCTATTGGCAACGCCAGGAAGCCACCGACGAAGTGATCGATGCCAACGGCTGGTTCAAGACCGGCGACATCGGCATCATCCAGCCTGACGGCTACATCCGCATCGTCGACCGCAAGAAGGACATGATTCTGGTGTCCGGCTTCAACGTCTACCCGAACGAGCTGGAGGACGTGCTGGTGACCCTGCCGGGCGTCCTGCAGTGCGCTGCCATCGGCGTACCGGACGAGCGCTCGGGCGAGTCGATCAAGGTGTTCGTGGTGGTCAAGCCGGGCATGACCCTGACCAAGGAACAGGTCATGCAGCACATGCACGACAACCTCACCGGCTACAAGCGGCCCAAGCAGGTCGAGTTCCGCGAGAGCCTGCCGACCACCAACGTCGGCAAGATCCTGCGCCGCGAGCTGCGTGACGAAGAGCTCAGGAAGCTCGGCAAGAAGTAAGCGTCACGCTGCACACCAAGGCCCTGCACTGCAGGGCCTTTTTCGTTCGCGGGTGATTTGCTGGAGGGCTTTTGCCTGCAGCGCAATAGCCCTAGACTTGCGCCTTGTGCACTGGTCGGCGCTGGAGGCGTGCCCGCGATGCAATTGCCGGATCTGAATCTGCTGGTCGCCCTCGACGTGTTGCTGGAGGAGGGCAGCGTGGTCGGCGCCGCCCGGCGCATGCACCTCAGCCCGCCGGCCATGAGCCGCACCCTGACGCGCATCCGCGAGGCGGTGGGCGACCCGATTCTGGTGCGTGCCGGCCGTGGCCTGGTGCCGACGCCACGGGCCCTGGAGCTGCGCGAGCAGGTGCGCGATCTGGTCGAGCAGGCCAGTAGCGTGTTCCGCTCCCAAGACGTGGAACTGGCCAGCCTCGACCGGGCGTTCAACATCCGCACCAATGACATCTTCATGGTCTGTTACGGCGGCCGGCTGGTGGAGCTGATCCGCGAGCAGGCGCCCAGGGTGATGCTGCGCTTCGTGCCGGAAATCGACGGCGACGACGACGCCATGCGTGCCGGGCGCATCGACCTGGCCATTGGCGCCTCCCTGCAGCTGCCGCCGGAGATCAAGCACCAGGGTCTGTTCATGAGCCGCTTCGTGGGCCTGGCGCGGGCCGACCACCCGATCTTCGACGAGATGATCAACGCCGAACGGTTCGCCGCCTTCGACCAGATCAGCGTGTCGCGCCGTGGCCTGGCCCGCGGGCCGATCGACCAGGTGCTCGAGCAGCAGGGCCTGGCGCGCCGGGTGGTCACGGTGTCGCCGAGCTTCTTTTCCGCCGTGCTGGCGCTGCGCGATTCGGACCTGATCCTGCCGATGCCCAACCCGGTGGTCGCCGTGTGCAACCAGCTGGGCCTGGCCTTGCGCAGCTTCGAGATCCCCTTGCCGCTGTCGCCGGTGCGGGTCCACCAGTCCTGGCACCCGCGCTTCGACAACGACCCGGCCCATCGCTGGCTGCGCGGCCTGATCAAGCGTTGCTGCGAAGAAAATGCACTCGGCGTCTGATAGCTGCGCCAGGCGCAATCATTGATTAGAAACATTGCAATTTTCGGTAATGGTCGTTTTCCCTAGACTGCCGGGCTAAACACGTTACCGGATATTTCTGCATGCTCTGCACTTGCCAGGCGGGCGGCTGCGCATCGTCATGAATGCACCTGCGCCCGCCCCTTTGCCCCTTCCCGTGCCCCCTGCGCCACACGCCGCACCGATGCAGGCGAGCCCCTTCGGGCTGCGCATCGTCGTCGGCCTGCTCGGCGTGCTGCTGGCCGTGCTGGTGTCGGGTTTCAACGAGAACGTCACCAAGATCGCCCTGGTCGACATCCGCGGCGCCATGGGCATCGGCCATGACGAAGGCAGCTGGCTGCTGGCGCTGTACATGGCCGCCTCGGTCAGTGCCATGGCCTTCGCCCCCTGGTTCGCGGTAACCCTGTCGATTCGCCGCTTCACCCTGTGCGCCATCGGCGCCTTCATGCTGCTCGGCCTGCTGTCGCCGCTGGCGCCCAACGAGCGCGTGCTGATGCTGCTGCGCGCCCTGCAGGGCCTGGCCGGCGGGGCACTGCCGCCGATGCTGATGAGCGTGGCGCTGCGCTTCCTGCCGGCCGACATCAAGCTCTACGGCCTGGCCGCCTATGCGCTGACGGCGACCTTCGGCCCCGGTATGGGCACGCCCCTGGCCGCCTTCTGGGTGGAGTACGCCGGCTGGCAGTGGGCGTTCTGGCAGATCATCCCCGGCAGCCTGCTGGCCATGGCCGCGGTAGCCTGGGGCCTGCCCCAGGACCCGTTGCGCCTGGAGCGCTTCGCCCAGTTCAACTGGCGCGGCCTGCTGCTCGGCCTGCCGGCGATCAACCTGCTGGTCATCGGCCTGCTGCAGGGCGAGCGCCTGAACTGGCTGCACTCGCCGCTGATCGTCAGCCTGCTCGGCGGTGGCAGCCTGTTGCTGGTGCTGTTCCTGCTCAACGAATGGCGCCACCCACTGCCGTTCTTCAAGCTGCAGCTGCTCAAGGCGCGCAACCTCGCCTTCGCGCTGTTCACCCTGGCCGGGGTGTTGCTGGTGCTGTTGGCTGCAAGCCTGATTCCTTCGTCCTACCTGGCCCAGGTGCAAGGCTACCGGCCACTGCAAACCGCGCCGATGCTGCTCTGGGTAGCCGTGCCGCAGCTACTGGCACTGCCCCTGGTGGCGGCGCTGTGCAACCTGCGCCGGGTGGATTGCCGCTACGTGCTGGCCGCCGGGCTGGGGATGATGGGCCTGGCCTGCGTGCTCGGCTCGCAGCTGACCTCGGCGTGGATTCGCGATGATTTTCTGCTGGTCCAGCTGCTGCAGATCTTCGGCCAGCCGATGTCGGTGCTGCCACTGCTGATGCTCTCCACCGGCAGCATCCAGCCGATCCAGGGGCCGTTCGCCTCGGCCTGGTTCAACACCGTCAAGGGCCTGGCCGCCGTGGTGGCCACCGCGGTACTCGACCTGCATTCCAACAACCTGGTCGACCGCCTCGGCAACCAGCCGCTGCTGCCCGACGGTGCCGCGAGTCACTTGGCCAGCCGCCTGCACCAGCAGGCCCTGGTGCTGACCTACGCCGACCTCTACCTGTGCGTGGCGCTGGTCGCCTTCGTCCTGATCCTGATCATTCCCTTCGTGCCCACGCGCATCTACCCGCCGCGTGCCGCCCACTGAACCGATGGACATCACCATGAATACCCTGCGCAAACCCGCTCTGCTGATCGGCCTGGCCGTCGCCGGCCTGCTGGTCTGGGGCGCCTGGCAACTGCTGTTCGCCGAGCACTACCAGCAAAGCACCAACGACGCCTTCATCAGCGCCGACTTCACCCTGGTGGCGCCGAAGATCGCCGGCTTCGTCAGCGAGGTGCTGGTCGAGGACAACCAGCGCGTCAAGGCCGGCCAACTGCTGGCGCGCATCGACGACCGCGACTACCGCGCCGCGCTGGACGTGGCCAAGGCCGGCGTGGCCAGCGCCGAAGCGCAGCGGGTGAATGCCGAGGCCAGCGTGCAGCGCCAGCAGTCGGTGATCGACCAGGCTGCCGCCACGGTCAAGGCCGACCAGGCCGAAGTGCGCTTCGCCGAGCACGAACTGCAGCGCTACAAGCACCTGGCCGGGCAGGGTGCCGGCACCCTGCAGAATGCCCAGCAGGCGCAGAGCCGTTTCGATACCGCCCTGGCGCGCCAGCAGCAGAACCAGGCGGCGCTGGCCGCCACCCGGCAGCAGACGGCGATCCTCGTCGCCCAGCGCGATGCCGCCGCTGCCGCGGTCGAGCGGGCCGCGGCCGAATTGCAGCGTGCCGAGCTGGATCTGTCGTACACCGAATTGCGCGCGCCCATGGACGGCATGGTCGGCCGCCGCGCCCTGCGCGTCGGTGCCTACGTCAGTCCCGGCAACCCGCTGCTGGCGGTGGTGCCGCTGGAGCAGGCCTTCGTGATCGCCAACTTCCAGGAAACCCAGCTCAACCGCGTGCGCCCTGGCCAGCCGGTGAGCATCCGCGTCGACAGCTACCCGGACCTGCAACTGCGCGGCCACGTCGAGAGCCTGGCGCCGGCCACCGGCGTGACCTTCGCCGCCGTGGCGCCGGACAACGCCACCGGCAACTTCACCAAGGTGGTGCAGCGCATCCCGGTAAAGATCGTGCTCGATGCCGACCAGCCCGTGGTGGGTTACCTGCGCGTCGGCATGTCGGTGGAGGCCAGCATCGACACCCACCAACTCGATGACCGCCAACTGGCGCAGGCGCACTGACATGCAGCGATTTCATCGACTGACGCTGCTCGGCCTGAGCCTCGCCCTGAGTGCCTGCACCCTGGGCCCGGATTTCCGTAGCCCCGATGCCCACCTGCCGGACGCCTGGGCCCTGCAGCAAAGCCCGGTACGCAGCCAGCCCGAGGCGGCCAGCGTGCAGGCACGCTGGTGGGACAGCTTTGCCGATGCGCAGCTCTCGGCCTTGCTGCAGCGCGCCGTGGCCGGCAACGTCGACCTGCAACTGGCCGCCAGCCGCGTTCAGCAAAGCCGCGCCGTGCGCCTGAGCAGCGGCGCCGCCCAGGTGCCGAGCCTGGATGGCCAGGCCGGCTACAGTCGCGCCCGCAACAGCGAAGTGGGCCTCAACGACCCGTCCGGCAATGTCGGCAAGAATGACTACAGCCTCTGGCAGGCCGGCCTGGGCGCCAGCTGGGAGCTGGACCTGTGGGGGCGTGTGCGCCGGCAAGTGGAGGCTGCCGATGCGCAGCTCGCCGGCAGCCAGGCCCTGCGTGACGGCGTGGCACTGTCGGTACTGGCGGAAACCGCCAGCGGCTACATCCAGCTGCGCGGCGCCCAGCAACTGCGGCTGATCACCGAGCAGAACCTGCAGATCGCCCAGCGCAGCCTGACCCTCAACCAGACGCGCCTGGACGACGGCGTGGCCACCCACCTGGAAGTGGCCGAGGCGGCTTCCCGGGTGGCGTTCCTGGAGGCGCGCCTGGAGCCGCTGCGCCTGCGTGAACGACGGCTGGGCAACGCCCTGGCGCTGTTGCTCGGCCAGGCGCCTGGCAGCCTGCAGGCGGAGTTGGGCGAGCCGGCCGAGATTCCCAGGGGGCCGCTACGCGTGCCGGTGGGCCTGCCCAGCGAGCTGGCCAGCCGCCGCCCGGACATCCGCCAGGCCGAGGCCCAGCTGCATGCGGCCACCGCCAGCATCGGCGTGGCCGAGGCGGACTTCTATCCGCGCATCACCCTGTCCGGCGACCTCGGCCTGCAGGCGTTGCAGCTCAGCGACCTGGACGGCTGGTCCGCCCATCGCTTCGCCATCGGCCCGGCGATCAGCGTGCCACTGTTCGACGGCGGGCGTCGGCGCGGCACCCTGCAATTGCGCGAGGCGCAGCAGCAGGAAGCGGCCATCACCTACCAGCGCACCGTGCTCGGCGCCTGGCACGAAGTGGACGACGCCATGGCCGCCTACCAGGCCCAGCAACGTCGCCATGAGCGGCTGCAGGAAGCGGTCGAGCAAAGCCGTGTGGCACTGGCCAACGCCGAGTTGCAATACCAGGAGGGCACGGTGGATTACCTCAACGTGCTGAGCGTGCAGCAGGCCCTGCTGAGCAACGAGGAAGAGCTGCTGGACAGCCGCCAGGCCACCTCCCTGGCGCTGGTCGGCCTGTACCGCGCACTGGGTGGCGGCTGGGAGCAACACGCCGGCGGCGCATGAACCCAGGCCAAGCAAGCGGCATCGGCAAACTAGGCGTTTTTCAGGTAACGCTCGTAGAACTCCACGGTCGCCACGTTCTTGTCCTTGGACTCGAACATGATGTCGAAGCGATCGAGAAACTGCAGCACGTACTCGTTGGTCCAGTGGTTCCACATCCGCGCGCTGTGGCCGTACAGCTCGCGCTTGGGCGCGACCTTCAGCACCTCGGGCATTTCCAGCTTCTGCCCGGCGCTCAGGCCCAGCTCCTGCAGGCGTTCCTGGGGTTGCGAGAGGTGCATGGTCGGGCGTACGCCGCGCCAGCTGTCGATGATCCGCGCCACGCGCTCGCTGTGCGGATCGATGTAGTCGTCCTCGTGGATCCAGCAGTGGTGCACGTCGAGCACCACCGGGGCGAGATCGGCCAGGGCCAGGCAGGCGTCCACGCCGTAGGTCTTCTCGTCGTTCTCGAAGGTGATGCACTGGCGCGCCTCATGGGACAGCCGCGGCCACACCGCGCGAATGCCGTCGCCACCCAGCTTGCCGGCGATATGCAGGTTGCACTTGAAATCCTGAAAGGTCCGCCCGTAGCCCATCATGCGGATCATGTCGGCGTGGTACTCGAACTCGGCGAGGCTGTTCTCCACCACGTCGGGGCGATCCGAACCCAGCACGCAGTACTGGCCCGGGTGCATGGACAGACGGATGTTGGCGGCGCGCGCCACCTCGCCAATCGCCGCGAACCCCTCGATCAGGCGCTGCTGCATCTGCGCTTGCTGGTAGAAGGAGGCGACCTTGGGGTGGCTGTAGAACGGCAGCAGGTCGCTGCTCAGGCGCAGCATCTGCAGCGGCTCGGGCAGGGTGACCACGTAGGCGAGCAGGCGCAACTGGGCCAGCAGGTTGTGCTCGACGATTTCCGCGAGCTTGTCGTGGGCCACGGCGGGTGCCACGCTGTCCATCCAGCGCAGGGTGGTGGTGCGCGGGTTGAAGGCCGCCTCGATGATCTTCAGCTCGCCGGCTGGCAGGCTGCGGTCAGGGTGGCGGTACTGGCAGGCGAAGCCAATGCGGGGTACGGGCATGGACGGGTCTCGGAATCAGGGCTGCAGAGGAGATCTGACCACGGGCGTGGCCGTGGCGCTCCCGGATTAATTGCGCACCCAGCGCTGCCGCGTCCAGCCACTGAAGGCATCCACCGCCAGCACCAGCAGCAACATGGCGAGGATCACCGTGGCGGCCTGGGCTTCCTGGAACAGGCTCAGGCTGACGTAGAGCATCTGCCCCAGGCCGCCGGCACCGACGAAGCCCATGATCGCCGCCATGCGGATGTTGTTCTCCCAGCGGTACAGGCTGTAGGCCAGCAACTGCGGCCATAGCGCCGGCAGGGTGCCGTAGCAGAACGCGGCCCAGGCGCCGCCGCCCTGCAGGCGAATGGCGTCGGCCGGCTGCGGCGGGGTGTTCTCCAGGGCCTCGGCGAACAGCCGGCCGAGCACGCCAGCGGTGTGCAGGGCCAGTGCCAGGGTGCCGGCATTGGGCCCCAGGCCGGCAGCCAGCACCATCAGCACCGCCCACACCAGCTCGGGAATGGCGCGCAGGGCATTGAGCAGCAGCCGTGTGGCGGCCTGGGCGAGGGTACCCAGGCGACCGGCCGCCGGCAGTGCCAGCAGCAGACCGAGCACAGCGGCGAGCAAGGTACCCACGGCGGACATGGCCAGGGTTTCCAGGGCGCCACGGGCGGCGGCCTGCAGGTGGCTGGCGCTGAAGTCGGGGCTGAGAAAGCGCGCGGCATAGCTGCCCATCTGCCCGAGGCTGTCGGCGCCGAACAGGCCGGCCAGGTCGAGGCCGAGATAGACGAAGGAGCCGACCACCGCCGCGGCGATGCCCAGCACCAGCAGCAGGTTGCCCAGGCGCCTCATGTGAACCTCGCGCGCAGCAGGCGGCTGAGCTGGTCGGCCAGCAGTACCAGCAGCAGAAAGGTCAGCAGCATGCTGGCCACTTCGGCACCGGCGAACATGCGCATCGACAGGTCGATCTGCTGGCCCAGGCCACCGGCGCCGACGAAGCCCATCACCACCGAGGCGCGCACCGCACATTCCCAGCGGTACACCGTGTAGGAGGTCAGCTCCGCGGCGGCGGCCGGCAGCACGCCATAGGCGAAGGCGGCCAGGCGCCCGCTGCCGCTCTGCAACAGGGCGTGCACCGGGCGCTGGTCTACCGACTCGAAGATCTCCGCGTAGACCTTGCCGAGCATGCCAGCATAGGTGATGGCGATGGCCAGCACCCCGGCGGTCGGCCCCAGGCCCACGGCGCGCACGAACAGCAGCGCCCAGACGATCTCCGGCACGCCAACAGCGTAGATCAGCGCGCCGCGCACCGGCCAGCGCAGCCAGCGGCCCAGGGCACCCGGCTGGCCGCCGCGTGAGGCCGCCGAGAGCGACAGCGCGCGGCTGGCCAACAGGCTCGCCGGCACCGCCAGCAGCAGCGCCAGGGCCATGCCGGCGGTGGCGATGGCCAGGGTCTGCAGGGTGGCGTCCAGCAGCAGGCCGAGGAAGTCGCGGTCATGGGCCGGCGGCCAGAAATCCTTGAGAAAGCCGCCCATGGACCCGGCGCTGTCCGGGTGCAGCAGCACGCCCAGGTCCAGTTCGGCCAGGTGCATGCCCGGCCACAGCAGGGCGATGGCCAGCAGCGCGAACGCCAGGCGCGGCAGGGCAGCGGGGTCGCGCTGATCGCGTTTCAGCATCGCGCAGCCGGGGTGCCGGGGGCGGGCTCAGCAACGCGGGCCGGGCTCAGTTGCTCGTTGGCGTACAGCGCTTTTAGGCGCTCTGAGCCGACTTCGCTGGCCGGCAGGTCGAAGGCGATGCGCCCGTCACGCACCCCGACGATGCGCGGAAAATGCGCCAGGGCCAGTTCCACCGTGTGCAGGCTGGCGACTAGGGTCACCCCGCCGGCTCTGGCATGGCTGACCAGCAGCGACAGGGTGTGATCGGCCAGGCGCGGGTCCATGGCCGAGACCGGCTCGTCGGCCAGCAGCAGTTGCGGGGCCTGGTACAGGGCGCGGGCGATACCGACGCGCTGCAGCTGGCCGCCGGAGAGCTGGCCGCAGCGGGCGAACAGCTTGTCGCCCAGGTCGAGCTTGTGCAGCTGCGCACGGGCGCCGGGAATGTCCAGTGGGTGCAGCAGGTTGAGCAGGCTTCTGGCCAGGCCCCATTGGCCCAGGCGCCCGGCCAGCACCGCGGTGACCACCCGCTGGCGCTGCGGCAGGGGCGGCGCCTGGTGGATCAGGGCGATGCGCGTGCGCAGTCGTTGGCGCTGGCGGCTGGAGAGCTGCCACGGGTGCTCGCCCAGCACCTGCAGCTCGCCCTCGCTGGGCGCCAGGGCGGTGGCCAGCAGGTTGAGCAGGCTCGACTTGCCGGCGCCGGACGGGCCGATGATCGCCACCCGCTCACCCTGTTCGATGCTCAGGTCGATGCCCTGCAGCGCCTGCACGCCATTGCCGTGCCTGAGCCCGACGGTGGCCAGGCGCAGGCTCATTTCAGCAGGTCGGCAGCGCGGGCAGCCTCTTCGATGCCCTTGTAGTTCTCGGGCTTGGTCTCGATGAAGCGGCTGGCCGCCTGCAGGTCGAGAATCGCCTTGTGCTCCGGGTTGGCCGGGTCGAGGGCCAGGAACGCCTGCTTGATCTTCTCGGCCAGCGCCGGGTCGAGGGTGCCGCGTACCGTCCAGTTGTAGTCGAAGTAGGTCGGCGTGGTGGCGAAGACCTTGACCTTGCTGGTGTCGACCTTGCCGCTCTTGACCAGCTTGTCCCACACGCTGGAATTCAGCACGCCCGCGTCGACCTTGCCGGCCTGCACCCAGGCAGCGGTGGCGTCGTGAGCGCCGGAGTAGGCGACGCGGCTGAAGTAGCTCTCCGGCTTGATGCCGTCCTGCAGCATGAAGTAGCGCGGCATCAGGCTGCCGGAGGTGGAGGAAATCGAGCCGAAGGCGAAGGTCTTGCCCTTCAGGTCCTTGAGCGATTTGACCTGGGGATCGGCGCTGATGAAGGTGCTGGTGAAGGCCGCGTCCTGCTCGCGTTGTACTAGGGGCAGGGCGTTGCCGGTCTTCAGGTTCACCTGCACGAAGGTGAAGCCGCCCAGCCAGGCCATGTCCAGGCGATCGGTGGCCAGGGCCTCGACCACGGCCGGGTAGTCGGCCACCGGTACGAACTCGACCTTCATGCCCAGTTGCTGCTCCAGGTAGGCGCCCAAAGGCTTGAACTTGCGCAGAAGCTCGGTGGGGGCTTCATCGGGAATCGCCGAGACGCGCAGGGTTTCGGCGGCGTGGGCGGTGAGGGCGGCGGCGGACAGGGCAAGGCCGGCGACCAGCGACAGGGTGCGCTTGAGCATGGAGTTCTCCGGTTCAATAGCGGAAAAAACGAGAGGATGTGTGCGGCGTACGGGCGGATGCAGTGCCGCCCAGGCGTGGCTGGGCGGCTGGTGCGCGGCACGGGCGGCGCAAGTATAGGGGCAGTCGCCGCCCGCGGCGAGCGCCGCGGGAGGTGGGGTGGGCCTAGCCGATCAGCCGGGCCAGCTCGTTCAGGCAGAGCACCACGAAAAGCGCAGCGGCGATCCCCAGCAGACCGTTGGACAACCAGCCCGAGCGCCACTCTGCCGGCACCCGTTGCGAGTTGAGCAGCCAGATCAGCGTGAGCGCCAGGAACGGCATGAAGAACGCACCGAAGGCGCCATAGGCGATCACCAGGCCGAATGGCCGGCCCAGGGTGAGCAGCAGCATGGGCGGAAAGGTCAGCCAGAGCACGTAGAAGCGAAAGGCCGGGGTTTTTTCCAGGTCCTGCCGCGCGCCCTTGGCCTGCTCGCCGCCCTGCACCTGGCGCACGAAGTCGGCGAACAATAGCGACACGCCGTGCCAGACACCGAGGATCGAGGAAAACGTGGTCGCCGCGAAGCCGATCAGGAACAGGGTGGAGACCACGCTGCCGAAGCGCTCGCGCAGGATTTCATCGAGGTCGAGCAGGCCACGGTCGCCACCTGCCAGGGTGACCTGGGCGGTATAGAGCAGTTCGGCGCCGACGATCAGCATCGAAATCACGAAGATGCCGGTGGCGATGTAGGCCACACGGTTGTCCAGGCGCATCATGCCCATCCACGCCGGGGTGCGCCAACCCTTGGCCTGCACCCAGTAGCCGTAGGAGGCCATGGTGATGGTGCCACCGACGCCGCCGATAAGGCCCAGCGTGTAGATCGCCGAGCCTTCGGGAATGGTCGGCACCAGGCCGGTGACTGCCTGGCCGAGGTTGGGCATGACCAGAATGGCGAGGCCGACCACCACCACGAACATGATGCCGATGAACAGCTTCATGACGGTTTCGAAGGCGCTGTAGCGGTTGAACAGCACGAACACCGCGCCGGCGATCCCCGACAGGGCGCCCCACATCCAGAACGGCATCACGTCCGGGAACAGCGCGGCCAGCGGTAGCGCCGTGGCGCTCATCGCCGTGCCGCCGTAGACGAAGCCCCAGATCACGATGTAGATACCGAAGTACCAGTACGTCCATTTACCCAGCGAGCGCCAGCCTTCGAGAATGGTCGAGCCGGTGGCCAGGTGATAGCGCGCCGAGCCTTCGGCAAGGGCGATCTTGACGATGCAGCCCACCACCGCGGCCCAGAGCAGGGCATAGCCGAAGCGCGAGCCGGCGATCAGGGTCGCCACCAGGTCGCCGGCGCCGACACCGGTGACCGCGACCACGATGCCCGGGCCGATGAGCTTCCAGCGCGCCGCCGTGCCGCTGGGCGGGGCCGACTGGGAGGGTTCTTCCATCGAAGGTGCGCGCGTCTCGTTGTTGTCGTTCATGGCATCTTCCTGTGGGCGTCGCCAGGGCATTTTCATGGAGCATAGATAGGCCGCGGAACCTTGCGTGCCGGGGCGCGGAGGAAAAGTGTTGCAGGTCGTGCACCCGCGCGCCGCCATGCAGTTCGGCTGCTCGCCTCTGCGAGGGCGTGCACGGGCTGGTAGAATCCGCCGCCTGTTTTCCCTGATGAGAGCGTTGCCATGAGTGAGCCGATCCGCCTGACCCAGTACAGCCACGGTGCCGGCTGCGGCTGCAAGATTTCCCCCAGGGTGCTGGACGTGATCCTGGCGGGCAGCGGCGCACAGAACCTGGACCCCAAGCTGTGGGTCGGCAATGCCTCGCGCGACGACGCGGCGGTCTACGCCCTCGATGAAGAACGCGGCGTGGTGTCGACCACCGACTTCTTCATGCCCATCGTCGATGACCCCTTCGACTTCGGCCGCATCGCCGCCACCAATGCGATCAGCGACATCTACGCCATGGGCGGCGACCCGTTGATGGCCATCGCCATCCTCGGCTGGCCGGTCAACCTGCTGCCGCCAGAGGTCGCCCGCGAGGTGATCCGTGGCGGCCGAGCGGTCTGCGACGCCGCCGGCATCCCCCTGGCCGGTGGCCATTCCATCGACGCCCCGGAGCCGATCTTCGGCCTGGCGGTGACCGGCGTGGTGAGCAAGCAGCACATGAAGCGCAACGACACCGCCAGGGCCGGCGACACCCTGTACCTGACCAAGCCCCTGGGCATCGGCATCCTCACCACCGCCGAGAAGAAGGCCAAGCTGCGCGCCGAAGACGTGGGCCTGGCCCGCGACTGGATGTGCACCCTCAACAAGCCGGGCAGCCGCTTCGGCAAGCTGGCCGGGGTCAACGCCATGACCGACGTCACCGGCTTCGGCCTGCTTGGCCACCTGGTGGAAATGGCCGACGGCGCCAGCCTCACCGCCCGCCTGGACTACGCCGCCGTGCCGCGCCTGCCGGGCGTCGAGCACTACCTGGCCGAAGGCTGCGTGCCCGGCGGCACGCTGCGCAACTTCGACAGCTACGGCGAGCGCATCGCCGCCCTGAGCGACAGCCAGCGCGACCTGCTCTGCGACCCGCAGACCAGCGGCGGCCTGCTGATCGCCGTTAGCGAAGCGGGCGAGGCCGAGTTTCTTGCCGTGGCCGCCGAGCTGGGCCTGCACCTGGCGCCCATCGGCGTGCTGGTGGAGCGACAGCGTCACGCCGTCGAGGTGTTCTGATGCGCGAGGATGCCCGCGACTTCCGTGCCCTGTTCCTCGATGGCGCACCGATGATGGATACCCGCGCGCCGGTGGAATTCACCAAGGGCGCGTTCCCCGGTGTGGTCAACCTGCCGCTGATGACCGACCTGGAACGCCAGAAGGTCGGCACCTGCTACAAGCAGCACGGCCAGGAGGCGGCCATCAAGCTGGGCCACCAGCTGGTCGGCGGGCAGACCAAGGCCGAGCGGGTCGAGGCCTGGGCGGCCTTCGCCCGCGCCAACCCGAACGGCTACCTGTACTGCTTTCGCGGCGGCCTGCGCTCGCAGATCGTCCAGCAGTGGCTGCGCGAGGCGGGTATCGACTACCCGCGCATCACCGGCGGCTACAAGGCGATGCGCACCTTCCTGCTCGACACCCTCGAAGAAGCCGTGGCGCAGTGCCGCTTCGTGGTGGTCGGCGGCATGACCGGCACCGGCAAGACCGACGTGCTGGCCCAGCTGCCCGATGGCCTGGACCTGGAAGGCCATGCCAACCACCGCGGCTCCAGCTTCGGCAAGCGCGCCACCGGGCAGCCGGCGCAGATCGATTTCGAGAACGCCCTGGCCGTGGACATCCTGCGCAAGCGGGCGGCAGGCATCGAGCGCTTCGTGATCGAAGACGAAGGGCGCATCGTCGGCAGCTGCAACGTGCCGCTGTCGCTGTATCAGGGCATGCAGACCTACCCGCTGGTGTGGCTGGAAGACAGCTTCGAGGGGCGGGTGGAGCGCATCCTGCGCGACTACGTGATCGACCTGTGCGCCGAGTTCATCGCCGTCAACGGCGAGGAGCGCGGTTTCGAGCTGTTCGCCGCGCGCCTGCTGCAGAGCCTGGACAACATCCACAAGCGCCTGGGCGGTGAGCGCCACCAGCGCCTGCGGGCGATCATGGTCGACGCCCTCGGCGCCCAGCAGCGCAGCGGCGCCGTGGACTTCCACCGCGACTGGATCGCCGGCCTGCTGCGCGAATATTACGACCCCATGTACGCCTACCAGCGCGACAGCAAGGCCGAGCGCATCCTGTTCGCCGGCGACGAAGCCGCCGTGGTCGCCTACCTGCGCGAGGCGCATTAGCCCCTCCGCCCTACGCCCTCAGCGGGTATGGAAATGCCCGCTGCCCGGCTTGAAGCGCATTGCCATGATCATCAACAGCAGCGTGGCGGCGGCCATCATCAACCAGCTCAGGCGCAGGTCATTGGTGTACTGGCGCAGCAGGCCGGCGAGCAGCGGCGAGGTGGCGGCGATCAGGTAGCCGCCGCCCTGCACGAAGGCCAGCAGGTCGCCGGTCTGGCGCGGGTCATCGAGGTGATCCTGGGCGACCACCAGCGACAGCGGAAACAGTGCGCCGATTCCGATGCCGATCAGCACGCAGATCACCACTACCAGCGCCAGCGGCGCAAGCACCAGGGCGATCAGCCCGAGCAGCAGGCACACCAGCACGAAACTCAAGAGCACCCGGCGATCCGGGCAGCGCGCCAGCAGGCTCGAGGCCAACAGGCCGGCGGTTACCTCGCAGAGCGTCAGGGCGGCCAGCAGCAGGCCGCTGGACGCGGCGCTCCAGCCCAGCGACGTGTAGTAGGGCGGCAGCCAGGCCAGCACCAGGGTATAGCCCGCGGTGCCGACGCCGAAAAAGGCCATCAGCAGCCAGGCGCGTGGCGAGCGCCAGGGGTTTAATGGCGCCTCTGCATGGGCGGCAGCGGGTTGGTCCGCCGGTGCGGCGCGGCACCATACCAGGCAGGCGACGATGGCCGGCACGGCCCAGGCCGCCAGCGCCCAGGACCAGCCCAGCCATTGCGCCAGCCAGGGCGTGAGCGCCGCACCAAAGGCCGCGCCACCCATGATCGCGCAGCTGTAGAAGCCGATCAGCCGGCCGGCATCATGGCTGAAGCGCGCCTTGATCAACCCCGGCAGCAACGCCTGCACAGAGGCGATACCGGCGCCGGCCAGCAGGGCGCTGAGCAGCAACGGCGTGGCGCTGGGCAGCAGGCCGCGGGCCAGGCAGGCGAGGGCGATCAGCAGCGTGCCGAGCCAGATGCCGCGTCGCTCGCCGAGCCGCCCGCGCAAGAACGTGGCCACCAGGGCGCCAAGGCCCATGATCACGATCGGCAGGCTGGTCAGCAGGCTGGCGCCCACGTGCCCGAGCTGGGTGTCCAGCTGGATGCGGTCGAGCAGCGGGCCCACCGCCGCGAGCACCGGCCGCAGGTTCAGGCCCAGCAGGATGATCGCCAGCAGCAACAGGGTCTGGCGTTTCATTGCGCCTTCTCCTGGGCGCCGCGCCAGGCCACCAGCAGCACGCCGCTGACGATGCACAGCCCGGCCAGCAGCATCGACAGGCTGCCCTGTTCACCCAGCAGACCGATGGCCATGGCGGCGCCGAGCACGGCGGCCACCGAGCCGATCTGGCTGAGGAACACCGCGCCGGCGAGTTTCTGCAGCACGAAGAACAGCGCGTAGACGATGGCGAACAGCGCCATCTGCACCAGCAGCAGAAGCACGGCGGTGTGATTACCCAGCTGCGGCGCCAGGTCGACGCCCAGCAGGCCCATGGGCAACAACAGCAGGGCACCGCCCAGCAGCATGCCCGGTGCCAGGGACAACGGGCTGGCGCCGCTCGGCCAGTAGCGCGAGCGGTAGATATTGCCCATGGCCAGGAACAGCGGGATCGACAGCGCGGCCAGCACCCAGAGGCGGGGCGCGTTACCGTCCTGCAGCTTGCCCAGGGCCAGCAGCACGCTGCCGACCAGGCCGATGCCGATGCCCAGCAGGCGAATGCGGCTCAGCGGCTCCATGCGCAGCCCCAGGGCCATCAGGTAGGTGAGCAGCGGCGGGAAGGCCAGGCACATCGACGCGAAGCCGGCGCCCACATGGCCGATGGAGGCGAACAGCAGGCCATTGGGCAGGGCGATGCTGATCAACCCGGCGATCAGGTAGTAGCGCAGCAACGGCGGCGTTACGCCCGTGCGCTCGCCACGCAGGCGCACCAATGCCAGTAGCGCCAGGCCACCGCCGATCAGGCTCCACAGCAGGAAGGCCAGGGGCTGCCAGCCATTCAGGCCGGCCAGTTTCACCAGGTTGCTGGTCAGGCCCATCAGGGCGCCGATCACCAGCAGCAGAAGCAGCGCCAGGTAGGGTCGCTGCAGAGGCTGTCTCATGCCTGTCTCCAAAGCTGATCTACGATAAGATGCAAACATTCTTTTTGAAAAGTATCTTGATGGCAAGATAAATCGAGGGCGACATGCAAGATCGAGCACAACTGGCCGCCGAACAGTGGCGTGAACAACGCCCGGATCTGGACGGCTTCGCCATGGCGGTGATGGGCAGGCTCGGCGAGCTGACCCAGGTGATCAGCCGCGACCACCTGGCGCCGTTCTTCGCCAGCCACGGCCTGCAGGCCGGCGAGTTCGACCTGCTCGCCACCCTGCGCCGCGCTGGCGAACCCTATGAGCTGATGCCCACCGCCCTGTACGAAAGCGCGATGATTTCCTCCGGCGGCATGACCAGCCGCATCGACCGCCTGGAGAAAGCCGGGCTGATCGAACGGCGCAAGCACCCGTCCGACCGCCGCGGCATCCTGGTGGCGCTGACGCCGGCGGGCTTCGAACTGATCGACAACATGCTCACCGCCCACGTTGCCAACCTGCAGCGCGTGCTGGCCGCCCTCAGTGACGCGGAAAAACAGCAGCTGCATGCACTCACCGGCAAGCTGCTGGCCAGCCTGCAACCGGGTGAATGAAAGGAAGCGAACCCATGTCCCTCAGCGCATTGATCATCGGCGTGATCGCCCAGATCGTCTTCGCGGGCCTGCAAGGCCTGATCGTGGTGTTCTCCGGCTCGGCCATCGCCAACCACAGTGAACTGACCCCGTTCCAGGACCGCCTGCTGTCGAGCCTGATGCTGCTGCTCCCCGGCATCTCCCTGGCCACCGCCGGCCTGCTGGTGGTTGGTTATCTGAGCGCCGCGCCATGGCTGTCCAACCTCTGGCACCTGCTGCCGGTGGTGGCGCTCGGGCTGTATCTGCTGTTCGTGCTGTGCCTGAATCGGTAGCGGGCAGGGCACTGGGAACCCGTCCGGCAGGGGCTTGGTCGTGGCGCTGGATCATTGGAACGTGATCCACAGTGCGGTCTGTGGGAACGGGCCATGCCCGTGATTTCGGGCGCATGGCGCCCTCCCACGAAAGGCGCATGCCGAGTGCGTAGGGTGGACGACGCTTTATTCGTCCACCATGGGGTGGTTGTGGCGCTGAATCATTAGAGCGTGATCCACAGTGCGCTCTGTGGGAACGGGCCATGCCCGTGATTTCGGGCGCATGGCGCACTCCCACAAGGGCGGGGCAGCCATCAGCCCAATCAACTCTAGGTTAGGATCGCTCCCACGCTGGAGCGTCAGGAACGATCAGTTCTGCACTTACAGCCGGTGATGCTCGATCAAAAAATCCACGAACAGTCGCACCCGCGCCGGCATTGTCGGGCCGCCGACGAACACGGCGTGGATCGGTTCCCGTTCGCCGGGGTTGAAGGCCTCGAGCAGTTGCACCAGGTCGCCGCGCCCGATGTCTTCATTGACGGTGAAGGCGCCGATACGGGCGATACCGGCACCCACCCGTGCTAGCTGCGCCAGGGCCTCGCCGCTACTGCATTCGATATTGCCGCACACCTTCAGGGAGAACACCTCGCCGTCGCGTACGAAGGGCCAGTTGGGCTCGGCGCGGCGGAAGTTGAAGCGCAGGCAGTTGTGCTGCAGCAGGTCTTCCGGCGCCTGGGGCGTGCCGTGGCGCGCCAGGTAGTCGGGCGAGGCCACCACGACCTGGCCGGTGTCGCCGATCTTGCGTGCGGTCAGCGGGCTGTCCGGCAGCGGGCCGAAACGCACCGCCACGTCGGCCTGGCCGCCGAGAATATCCACCACCTCATCGCCCAGGGTCAGGTCGACGACGATATTCGGGTAGCGCGCACTGAAAGCCGCCACCAGCGGCACGATGGCCAGCCGGCCGTGACCAAGTGCGGCACTGACCCGCAAGCGGCCCTTGGGCACGCTCTGGTCTGCGATGGCGTCCTCGACCTCCGCCAGGTCGGCGAGGATGCGCCGGGCGCCACGCAGGTAGGCCTCGCCTTCGGCGGTGAAGGTGATCGCCCGGGTGGTGCGCAGCAGCAGGCGGGCGCCGAGGCGCTGCTCGGTGCGGGCGATGATGCGGCTGACCGCCGAGGGCGTCATGCCCAGGGTGCGTGCCGCCGCCGACAGGCTGCCTTCCTGCGCCACGCGCACCAGCACTTCCATCTCGCCTGATCGACCACCTACGTCCATTTGTGCCTCTGCAGCAAAGGTGTTTGCCAGAAAAACGGTCTACCGCCCGTGGGGACGGGATCGTAGCATTTGCGGCATAGATAAGGAGCCTTTCATGCGTATCAATCCACCTCTCGTCGCGCTCGCCATCGGTGCCTTCGGCATCGGCGTTACCGAGTTCGCCCCCATGGGCATGTTGCCCGGCATTGCCAGTGACCTTGGCGTGTCGATTCCCGCCGCCGGCCTGCTGGTCAGTGCCTATGCCATCGGCGTGCTGATCGGCGCGCCGCTGATGACCCTGACCACCGGCAGGATTCCCCGGCGCTATCTGCTGATCGGGCTGATGGCCATCTTCACCCTCGGCAACCTGATGTCCGCCCTGGCCACCGACTACACCAGCCTGCTGATCGCCCGGGTAGTCACCTCGCTCAACCATGGTGCCTTCTTCGGCGTCGGCTCGGTGGTCGCCGCCAGCCTGGTCGCCCCGAACAAACGGGCCGGCGCGGTGGCGGCAATGTTCATGGGCCTGACCCTGGCGACCATCGGCGGTGTGCCGCTGGCTGCCTGGTTCGGTGAGTTGCTCGGTTGGCGCACGGCGTTCTGGGGCATTGCCGGCCTCGGTGTGCTCACCATGCTCGCGCTGTGGTTCGCCCTGCCCAACGTCGAGCTGCCGAAGAGTGATGGCGTGCTCGCCGAAATCCGCGTGTTGGGCCGTGGCCCGGTACTCGCCGCGCTGGCCCTGACCGTGGTCGGCTCCAGCGCGATGTTCACCGTGTTCACCTACATCGCGCCGATCCTCAGCACCCAGACCCATGCCTCCACCGGCTTTATCACCGCCATGCTGGTGCTCTACGGGGTGGGCCTGACCCTGGGCAACATGTGGGGCGGCAAGGCGGCGGATCGCTCCATCGACCGTACCCTGATCGCTTCGCTGGGCGCGCTGATTCTGGTGCTGCTGGCCTTTACCGTGCTGATGCGCTGGCCGCTGCCGGCCGCCGTGGCCATCCTCATCTGGGGCATCGCCAGCTTCGCCATCGTGCCGCCGCTGCAGATGCGCGTGATGGAAGCCGCCAAGGACGCTCCCAACCTCGCTTCGGCCGTGAACATCGGCGCCTTCAACCTGGGCAATGCCGTTGGTGCCGCCCTGGGCGGCGCGGTGATCAGCGCCGGGCTGGGCTACCCGGCGATCTCCCTGGCCGGCGCGGCGATGGCAGCGCTGGGGCTGTTGATGGTGCTGGGCTTTGCCTGGCGAACCAGAGCGGTGGCGCCGGCGGTATGCCGTTGATTTGAGTGTAAGACCCTGTCCAAAGTCTGCTGCGCGTCGGCACTGCGGCGTTAAAAACAGGCTGGATTGCCAGCCCAGTCGGGCTGCTCATTTACAGCTCGCAAACTCCGCGTCCTCGCCTGTTTTTGTGGGGCCGCCTAGGCCTTGCATTGCTCTAGCTCGCGAGACTTTGAACAGGCTCTAAGGCTGCTAGGACGTACCTGGCAGCGTTGCGTTCGCGAAGCCGTCTTGGCGTGGACTGTTCGCTGGCGCTACGAGCGGCCGGCGTTCCGATCCACCCTAGGCGCTGCTGTGAACAGGGTAGGGGCCGCGGTTCGAGATGAACCGTGGCCCTTTGCGTTTGTGGCGAGGCGTGTAGCACACCAGAGCGACGGCAGTCGCCAGAAGAATCCTCAGATTGACATATCGGTAAATCTCGATATTATCGCGCCATGGACTTGATCGACGTATTCAAAGCACTCTCGAACCGCACGCGCCTTGAGATTCTCAAGGGCCTGAAGGATCCCGCGAAGAACTTCCCGCCACAGGATGAAGGCGACGTTCACACGGTGGGGGTGTGCGTGAGCAGCATTCAGGAAGGGGTGGGGCTGTCGCAGTCGACGGTGTCCGACTACCTGGCGACGCTGCAGCGAGCGGGCCTGGTGGAAGTCAGGCGCATCGGGCAGTGGACCTATTACAAGCGCAACGAGAAAGCCATCAGCGCGCTGGCCGAGCTGATAGGCAAGGAGCTGTAGTTTTTCTTCATTCCTGAATATCGTTAAATCTCGATATTCCTTTTTATCGAAGTGAGGGCTTGCCATGGGCTGAGCGCGGAGCGAAATCGTCGTAAATTTTTTGTCTCAATATATCGAAAAATCCCGATATCCCTTTTTCCAGAAGCGAGGAATCAACAATGAAAGCGCAGATACTCAACGCCTTTGGCGGCCCGCAAGCATTCCAGCTGGTCGACGTGCCCAAGCCCGTTCCGCAAGCAGGGCAGGTGCTGGTGCGGGTGCACGCCACGTCCATCAATCCGCTGGATTATCAGGTACGCCGTGGCGACTACCCCGACCTGGTGCCACTACCGGCGATCACCGGTCACGACGTATCCGGCGTCGTCGAAGCGGTCGGGCCGGGCGTGACGGGCTTCGCGCCGGGCGACGAAGTCTGGTACACGCCGCAGATCTTCGAGGGCCCCGGCAGTTATGCCGAGTATCACGTGGCTGACGAACGCATCGTCGGCAGCAAGCCTTCCTCGCTGAGCCATCTCGAGGCGGCCAGCCTGACCCTGGTCGGCGGCACCGCATGGGAAGCCCTGGTGGTGCGCGCGGCGCTCAGGGTGGGCGAGAGCGTGCTGATTCACGGTGGGGCGGGTGGCGTCGGCCATGTGGCGATCCAGCTGGCCAAGGCCATGGGCGCCAAGGTGTTCACCACCGTACGTGAAGCCAACTTCGAATTCGCCCGCGCCCTGGGGGCCGATGTGGTGATCGATTACGCACAGGAGGATTACGCCCAGGCCATTCTGCGGGAAACAGGCGGGCAGGGCGTCGACGTGGTGTTCGACACCATCGGCGGCGACACCCTGGCGCGCAGCCCCAACGTACTCGCCCAACTCGGCCGGGTGGTATCGATCGTCGACATCGCGCTGCCACAGAACCTCCTGCAGGCCTGGGGCAAGAACGCCAGCTACCACTTCGTGTTCACCCGGCAGAACCGCGGCAAGCTCGATGAGCTGGGCGCCTTGATCGAGCGCGGCCAGCTGCGGCCACACCTCGGTGCGGTGTACTCGCTGGCCGATATTCCGCTGGCCCATGCGCTGCTGGAAACGCCCAACAACGGCCTGCGCGGCAAGATCGCCATTGCCGTGGTGCCAGAGGCGCTCCCCGACACCCACACCCAACCGTCGAACCCACGCTGAGGAGGTGCCCCATGGTTTATGAAATCGCGCTGCTGCCCATCCACGAGCAACACCTCGAACGCTTCAGGCAGGCATTTGCCGAGGTGGTGCCATTGCTCTGCCGGGCCCAGGGCTACGGCGGCCACCTGCTCGCGCAAGGCATCGAAAACCCGCTGCACTTCAACCTGATCGTGCGCTGGCGGTCCCTGGAGGACCACACGCAGCGCTTCGAAGTGAGTGACGACCACCAGCTGTTCATGCAGGCCCTGGAGCCGTGCTTCTCGGCAGAGCCAACCCTGCACCACATCGAAGGCGCCGCCTTTGCAGGTGCAACGTCGGGCGAGCAGGACGGCCCCTTCGGCAGTGAATGGCCGGTGGGCTGAGGGTGTGGGCATACCGGGCGGCGTTCCGTTCGCGAAGCAGTACGCCTTTTTGTCCCGGCAGGCGGCCGTTCGCTGGCGCTACGGGCGGCCGGCGTTCCGGTCCGCCCTAGGTTCTGCTTCCGGCCGGCAGGAGCCTGTTGGGGGAGGCAGCCAGGAGCTGTCGGCGAGGTTAGGCGTGTGCCCTGCGCTCAGTGCCGAGCCCGTCGTAGCTGTCGATCTTTTAGCTTGCTGAAACGTTTCATCAAGTCTATAAAAATGGCACAACTTCAAGAAAGGCTGCTCCCATGACCCCACTCAAATTCTTCGTTGCCCTCAGCGCATTGTCCGCCGCCTCCCACGCCATGGCCTGGGATTACGTGCTGCTCGACACCAACAAGGCCGCCCAGAGCTGGCAGATCACCAGCCAGCAACTCGGCGTAAAAACCGACAAACCCTTCAGCGTTACGCTGCGCACCTTGCACGGCGGGCGGCAGGAGGGCGTCAGTATCGTCGACATCGATAACGGCACGATGAAGCTCTCGGTCGTGCCGACTCGCGGAATGAACGTCTTGCAGGCCTCGGTCGGCGATGTGCGCATGGGTTGGGATTCTCCGGTCAAGGAAGTGGTCAACCCGGCCTTCATCGAGCTCAATGGCCGCGGTGGCCTGGGCTGGTTGGAAGGGTTCAATGAGCTGGTCACCCGCTGCGGCTACGAATGGGTCGGCCACCCCGGCGTCGACAACGGCGAACTGCTGACCCTGCACGGTCGCGCCGCCAACATTCCGGCGAGCAAAGTCACTCTGCATATCGATGAAAAGCCACCCTACGCCATCACCCTGCGCGGCGAACTGAAAGAGCAGGCGTTCAAGAAGGTCGATTTCTCGGTCGCGACCGAACTGGTCACCGAGCCCGGCAGCGTCGCGTTCGCGCTCAACGACACCCTGACCAACAACGGCGACTATCCCAAGGAATACCAGGCGCTGTATCACAGCAACTTCAGCACCCCGTTCCTGGAGCAGGGCGCTCGTTTCGCCGCGCCGGTCAAGCAGGTGTCGCCGTTCAACGACAAGGCCAAGGGCGATCTGCCCGACTGGCAAACCTACCGCGCACCGACCAGGGACTACGACGAAACGGTTTACAACCTGGTGCCGTATGCCGATGCGAAGGGCGATACCTTGACCGTATTGCATAACAAGGCCGGCAGCCTGGGCGTTTCGGTCGGCTTCAATACCCAGACACTCCCCGTATTTTCCCTGTGGAAGAACACCGATACCCAAGGCCAGGGCTACGTCACGGGGCTGGAGCCGGGGACGAGTTTTTCCTACAACCGCCGTTATCAGCGGCCGCTGAACCTGGTACCGACAATTGGGCCCAAGGAGCACAAGCAGTTCCGCATCCGCTACAGCCTGCTGGCGGATAAGGCGGCGGTGGACAAGGCCTTGAAGCAGGTCAGCGATATTCAGGACGGGCGGGAGACCGAGGTGCGGCAGACACCGTTGGTTGACCTGACCAAGGAGTGACAGCGGCTGGAGCATTGTCGACCGATAGTGCAGCCCTCGGCCAAGCGTTCGCCACTGATCCCGTCGGCTTGTTCAAGGTCCGCCAGCGAGCGACCTTGAGCAGTCGACGGGCTGCTCGCAGCCATTCGGTCACTGCCCGGTGAGCAGGGCGGCCAGAAGGCGAGGCGGCTGCTAAGCCATGGCCGGCATGCTTGTAACAGGGCCGGCGTTCCGGTCCGCCCCACGCGCTAATGCTTGGGAAACAACCGCT
>Ga0209371_1000485_pt1 | contig 38801 bp, 35 predicted proteins | sample AgamicAtAmrz_FD_187165 | JGI IMG/M metagenome (GOLD analysis project Ga0209371, IMG submission 187165) | Agave microbial communities from Guanajuato, Mexico - At.Am.rz (SPAdes) (version 2) | ecosystem: Host-associated > Plants > Roots > Rhizosphere | place: Guanajato, Mexico | collected 2012-06-07
AGTTCGTCGTCGTGAGTTCTATGAAAAACCGACCACAGAACGTAAGCGCGCTAAAGCGTCTGCAGTTAAGCGTCACGCCAAGAAACTGGCTCGCGAAAACGCACGCCGCACTCGTCTGTACTAAGTTCTTCCGGAGGTTCGCCTCCACCGCGTGTTAAACGCAGACAGAGTCACGTAAGAGGCCGTGCTTTCCGAAAGGAAGCGCGGCTTGTTGCCGTTTATGAGCTGAAAATCTGGGGCTTATGGCTGGAAGAATACCGCGCGTTTTTATCAATGATCTGCTTGCCCGCACGGATATCGTGGATCTTATCGATGCCCGCGTTAAGCTGAAAAAGCAGGGTAAGAACTTTCACGCGTGCTGTCCTTTCCATAACGAAAAAACCCCCTCTTTCACCGTAAACGGCGAAAAGCAGTTTTATCACTGCTTTGGCTGTGGCGCACACGGCAACGCCATCGACTTTTTGATGAATTACGATCGACTGGAATTTGTCGAAAGTATCGAAGAGCTGGCGACGCAGCACGGTCTGGAAGTGCCCTATGAAGCGGGCAGCGGGCCGAGCCAGATGGAGCGCCACCAGCGCCAGAGCCTGTATCAGCTGATGGAGAGCCTTAACGGTTTTTATCAGCAAAGCCTGACGCAGTCCCATGCACGGGGTGCGCGCGACTATCTCAGCAACCGCGGCCTGAGCGCAGACGTCATTGAACATTTCGCCATTGGTTTCGCACCGGCTGGCTGGGATAACGTGCTCAAGCGCTTTGGCGGCAATAAAGAGGATCGCGAGTCCCTGATGGAAGCCGGCATGCTGGTTTCCAATGACAAGGGCCGCACCTATGACCGTTTTCGCGAGCGCGTCATGTTCCCCATCCGCGATAAGCGCGGGCGCGTTATTGGTTTCGGTGGTCGCGTGCTGGGCAACGATACGCCGAAGTATCTGAACTCGCCGGAAACACCTATTTTCCACAAAGGCCGCCAGCTCTACGGCCTGTATGAAGCGCAAAAAAATCATCCGCAGCCTGCCCGCCTGTTAGTGGTGGAAGGCTATATGGATGTGGTGGCGCTGGCGCAGTTCGGTATTGATTACGCGGTGGCATCGCTGGGTACGTCGACTACGGCTGAGCATATTCAGCTGCTGTTTCGCAGCACCGATACCGTGATTTGCTGTTACGACGGCGATCGCGCCGGTCGTGAAGCCGCCTGGCGTGCGCTGGAAACCGCATTGCCTTACATGAATGACGGACGTCAGCTACGCTTTATGTTTTTGCCTGACGGTGAAGATCCCGACACGCTGGTACGTAAAGAGGGTAAGGCCGCGTTTGAAGCGCGCATGGAGCAGGCAATGCCGCTCTCCTCTTTCCTGTTTGACTCGCTGCTGCCGCAGGTCGATCTGAGCACCCGCGATGGTAAAGCGCGCCTGAGTACGCTGGCATTGCCGTTGATCACGCAGATCCCCGGCGAGACGCTGCGGATCTATATGCGTCAGGAACTGGGTAATAAACTCGGCATTCTTGACGATAACCAGTTAGAGAAGCTGATGCCGAAGCAGGCAGCCAGCGGAGCGGCGCCGACCGCGCCGCCATTAAAGCGCACCACGATGCGCGTGCTGGTGGCCTTACTGGTACAGAATCCGCAGCTGGCGACGCTGGTGCCAACGCTTGACGGGCTCTCCCAGGTGAAAATGGCTGGTTTGCCCTTGTTTGTGGAGTTGGTCAGCCGTTGTAACGAGAATCCTGGATTGACCACCGGACAGCTACTAGAGTTATATCGCGGGACAAATTTTAGTCAGACGCTTGAAACCTTAGCCACATGGAACCACATGATAGTGGATGAGGAAGTCGAAGCGGTGTTCCACGACTCGCTGGCGAGTATTTATGACGCCGCGCTGGAACAGCGTCTGGAAGAGCTGATCGCACGCGATCGCACCCAGGGTTTGAGCGCTGAAGAGCGCCGTGAGTTCTGGACATTAAGCCAGGCGCTGGCAAAAAAGTAGAGTTTTCGCTGGGTCAGAAGGTTGCGCGGAGTTAAAGGCGCATTTCTGGCCCATCTGTTTCTGGGGAGCACCATCGCAAGCTGAGGCTTCGCGACGGGATAAGCCAAACCGGAGACGTAGCAGGTTTAGCAGTAGCGCACGGTTCAGCGGCGATAAGCCAGCCAACCCAGCACGCACAGTTAGTAGGGCCGTCGGCGGTAAAGCCAGTTTTATCACCGCCAGCGCGCAGTACCCGGAGCGTACTGAAGTACGTGAGGAGTACGAGCACTGCCGGGGGTGAAAATGGCGAGTAAGCCAGGCCCGGAACACATTTAAAGCGGCTTAAGTGCCGATATATGAGGGGCAAAAGCCCTGGCCGCGACGAAGGCAGCGGCAATAACACAACGCCTTCACTGTTATAGTTGGCTCGCTGCCGACCGACACCAATCTAATTAACAGAAGTGTGGATACCGTCTTATGGAGCAAAACCCGCAGTCACAGCTTAAGCTGCTTGTCACCCGTGGTAAGGAGCAAGGCTATCTGACCTATGCTGAGGTCAATGACCATCTGCCGGAAGATATCGTCGACTCCGATCAGATCGAAGACATCATCCAGATGATTAACGATATGGGCATTCAGGTGGTTGAAGAAGCCCCTGACGCCGATGATCTGATGCTGAACGAAAACAGCGCCGATACTGACGAAGATGCCGCGGAAGCCGCCGCTCAGGTGTTATCCAGCGTAGAATCTGAAATTGGCCGCACCACCGACCCGGTGCGCATGTATATGCGTGAAATGGGTACCGTTGAGCTGCTGACGCGCGAAGGCGAAATCGACATCGCCAAGCGCATCGAAGACGGCATCAACCAGGTACAATGTTCGGTTGCGGAATATCCGGAAGCCATTACCTATCTGCTGGAGCAGTACGACAAAGTTGAAGCGGGCGAGTCACGCCTCTCCGACCTGATCACCGGCTTCGTGGATCCAAACGCTGAAGAAGATCTGGCGCCTACCGCCACACACGTCGGCTCCGAGCTGTCTGAAGAAGACCGCAACGACGACGAAGATGAAGACGAAGAGAGCGAAGACGACAATTCCGACGACGATAACTCTATCGACCCGGAACTGGCGCGCGAGAAATTCGTTGAGCTGCGCACCCAGTATGAAACGACCCGCCTTGTTATCAAGAGCAAAGGTCGCAGCCATGCTGATGCGGTTGCAGAGATCCAGAACCTCTCCGACGTCTTTAAACAGTTCCGCCTGGTACCGAAGCAGTTCGACTACCTGGTAAACAATATGCGCGAAATGATGGAGCGCGTGCGTACGCAAGAACGCCTCATCATGAAGCTGTGTATTGAACTGTGCAAAATGCCGAAGAAGAACTTCATTACGCTGTTCACCGGCAATGAAACCAGTGAGAGCTGGTTCAAAGCCGCGCTGGCCATGAATAAACCCTGGTCAGAGAAGCTGAAAGAAGTAGAAGAAGATGTGATGCGCTGCCTGCAAAAGCTGCATCAGATCGAAGAAGAGACCGGCCTGACCATTGAGCAGGTAAAAGACATCAACCGTCGCATGTCTATCGGCGAAGCCAAAGCGCGTCGTGCGAAGAAAGAGATGGTGGAAGCGAACTTACGTCTGGTTATTTCAATCGCGAAGAAATACACCAACCGTGGCTTGCAGTTCCTCGACCTGATCCAGGAAGGCAACATCGGCCTGATGAAGGCGGTTGATAAGTTCGAATACCGTCGTGGTTACAAGTTCTCAACCTATGCGACATGGTGGATCCGTCAGGCTATCACCCGCTCTATCGCCGACCAGGCGCGTACCATCCGTATTCCGGTGCATATGATTGAGACCATCAACAAGCTCAACCGTATTTCGCGCCAGATGCTGCAGGAGATGGGCCGCGAGCCGACGCCGGAAGAGCTGGCCGAGCGTATGTTGATGCCGGAAGACAAGATCCGCAAGGTGCTGAAAATCGCCAAAGAGCCAATCTCCATGGAGACGCCGATTGGTGATGATGAAGATTCGCATCTGGGCGACTTTATCGAAGACACCACGCTGGAACTGCCGCTGGACTCTGCTACGTCCGAGAGCCTGCGTTCAGCGACCCACGACGTACTGGCGGGCCTGACCGCGCGTGAAGCGAAAGTCCTGCGCATGCGTTTCGGTATCGATATGAACACCGACCATACGCTGGAAGAAGTGGGCAAACAGTTCGACGTAACGCGTGAGCGTATTCGTCAGATCGAAGCGAAAGCGCTGCGTAAACTGCGCCATCCGAGCCGTTCGGAAGTGCTGCGTAGCTTCCTCGACGACTAATCGTCCCATCATCGTTAAAAACCCCGGCTTGCCGGGGTTTTTTTTACCCTTAAAACGGCGTCAAGCCTTTCTCGCGCATCACCTTCTTCGCCTGCTCGCTTTGCAGATAGTGCACAAAATGCTCTGCCGCCTGAGGATACTTGCTCGACATCGTCACCACCGCGCCATACAGCGTATCCTGCTGCACCGCTGGCGGGATTAGCCCAACGATAGTGATACCTTTCACCGCCTGTAGCTCGCTGTTCTGCTGGAAACCAATCGGCGCTTTACCCTCTGCAACCGCTTCACCGACTGGCGTAGCGGGGATCACCACCACTTTTTTCGCCGTCTGCTCACCCAGCTGCAGCTTTTTCAACATCTCGTTTCGGATATAGCGTCCGCTGGCGCTGTCTGACACGGCAATAGTCGAGGCCTCGGTCAATACCTGTTTGAATTTCGCGACGCTACTGATATCCGGCACGGGCCTGCCCTGCTTTACCGCCATCGCGATATAAGAGTGCGCCAGCACCTGATGGGTGTCAGATTTTACCTGCTGTGCCAGTGGCTTAATCGCGTAGTCGACCATGACCAGCACGTCAGCATCGTCGTGACGCTTAAGCCGATTTGGGATCGCCTGCGGCGTATCGCCCATGGATGGTGCGGCTTCCAGCGTGAGCTGGTTGCCACTGCTCTTTTCATAATCCGCTTTCAGGCTCTCCACCACGGGATACATCCCGCCAGAACAGAACACCCGCAGCGTTTCACTCCAGCCCGGCGCAGCAAACAACAGCGCCACCAGCATAATCAGGTATCGTCTCATTCCACTCCCCTTTTATTGTCCAGCTCCTGGTGTAGCCAGGAACCGGACGGGGAACAATTACCGTTGAACAGTTAGCCGAGCCTGCTCACGTTTTATCAGGCATTTTTCTGTAACACATCATAAAGTTGCCGATAGGCCTCGACGATTTCCTCCAGCGAGGCGCGGTTTAACCCGCTGGGATTCGGCAGTACCCAGACCTGCGTTTTGCCCATAAAGATCCCCTGCATGCCCCATTCAACTTTGCGCTGGTTAAAGGCGCGCTTAAAGGCATCTTTGCCGAGGATAGCCAGCACGCGCGGCTGGTAGTTGAGTACCTTATCCGTCAGGCGCACACCGCCGTCGCGCAGCTCCTCAGCGGCAAGCTGGTTCGCCTGCACGGTGGGGCGCTCGACCAGCATCGTAATGCCACAGCCCGTCTCCAGCAGCCGCTGCTCCTCTTCAGGCCTGAGCTGCTGGCGGGTAAACCCTGCAAGGTGCAGCACCTTCCAGAAACGGTTGCCGGGATGCGCAAAATGATAGCCGGTGTGTGCAGTAGAGTGGCCTGGATTGATGCCGCAGAACAGCACGTCGAGGCCGGGTGCAATAATATCGGTAATGTTGTGCTCGCTCATGCGGCATCCTTGAGTCCGGTACGGCGCTTTAATGCCTGGCGGCTGTTCGCCAGCATTGCGCCAGAAAGGGTTTTATCCGGGCAGGCACGCGCCAGCGCAAGCGCGCCGACCATTTCCGCCAGCAGGCTGCTGGCTAACGCCTCGCTATCATGATGTCCCAGCTTTTCGAGTAAATCGCCTAGCCGTTGCAGCAGCGACGCGACACCCTGCGTAAAGACCGCTTTTGCCTCTTCCGGCAAATGACCGACTTCACTGACCAGCGCGGGCACAGGGCACCCTTCGGCGGCCTTGTCGCGGTGCGCTTCAGAGAGGTAATAGTCAATCAGCGCATGCAGCCGCTCGGCTGGATCGGTCTCCTGCCACAGCGGCTGCATACGCTGCGCTGAGTCGGCGAACATCTCGCTGATTACCGCCTGTACCAGCGCCTCACGCGAGTCAAAATGCGCGTAGAAACCGCCATGTGTCAGCCCTACCCGCTTCATTAATGCTGCGACACCGATACTTTCTGTGCCGCATTCACGCATCACGCGCGCCGCTTCATCCAGGATGCGCTGACGCGTGCGTGCTTTATGGCTCTGTTTGTCCATCGCTTTTTCCTGCTGATACGTTTTGCCGTTCATAGTAATTATTACGACCATCATATTCTACCTTGACGATGCATATGACGATCGTCATATTAAATGCAAATATGACAACCATCATAAAACCGAGGTTTACCATGTCAGCATCATCACAAGGCTTTGCTTTAATCACCGGCGCATCAAGCGGTATTGGCGCAACCTACGCACGCCGCCTGGCAGCACAAGGTTACGATCTGATTCTGGTGGCGCGCGACCAGGCCAGGCTAGAAACACTGGAGCAGTCGCTGCACCAGCAGCATGCCATTGAGGTACGTATCCTGCGCGCCGACCTGACCGATGCCAGCGATCTACAGCGCGTCGAGCAGGAACTCCAGAGCAATACCGCGATTACGCTGCTGGCCAATAACGCCGGTATGAGCGTGGACGGTGACTTTCTCGATGCCGATATAAAGCGCATTCAGACCATGCTGGCGCTGAACATCATCGCGCCTACTCGCCTGGCCCACGCAGCCGCCAACGCGTTTCGCACCCGAGGACGCGGCGTGATTATTAATGTCGCCTCAGTGCTCTCGCTGATGCACGAGATGTTTAACGGCGCGTATAACGGCAGCAAATCTTTTGTGCTGACGCTGACCCGTGCTATGCAGCGCGAGCTGGAAAACAGCGGCGTGCAGGTGCAGGCTGTCTTACCTGGCGCAACGCGAACGGAGATATTCGACCGCTCCGGTAAGTCCATCGACGAGTTGCCGCCAGAGATGATTATGGAAGTGGAAGATATGGTGGATGCGGCGCTGGCCGGGCTGGAAGCGGGCGAAGCGGTGACGATTCCGGCGCTAGAAGAGATTGCGCTGTGGCAGGAGTACGATCGGGCACGCGGCACGATGCTGCCCTATTTGTCGCTGAGCCAGCCTGCGTCGCGCTACCGGGATTGAGGGATTGAGGCTTAACGCTTTTCAGGTGTGAGCGCGGGTTGGAAACAGAAAAAAGGCGGGCCAGAGCGGGTTTGCTTACCCGCTTTTCTTGCAAGGGACAGGTAAAACTGGGCCGCGTGTTCTGGAAATGTCTAGTTTAATCAAGCACTCATGTAATGGATGTTTTTTCAGCATCTGGCCAGTGAGTGCTGGATCGCTCTAAACAGATACATTATAATCCCCGCTCCGCTGGCCCCTTAGCTCAGTGGTTAGAGCAGGCGACTCATAATCGCTTGGTCGCTGGTTCAAACCCAGCAGGGGCCACCAAATTTAAGCTGTGTAATCAGCAAGACAGAGCCACCTTTCAAGGGTGGCTTTTTTGTTGGCTGGATGAGAGTGGCGGTAAAATGGCGGCAGCTTATTCTGATAGCGAAAATCTTGAGTAAGTTCAGGTAGCCGTTCGAGGGCCAGAGTAAGCCTTACGATTTTTGCTTCCTCATTCTGACTTTCAATTTAATGCCCATGAATATATTGATACTCAGGCATTCAGAGACTTTGATCTCCCCTCAATACCATCAGCCCCCATCTGACCTCACCGCATCCCCGCGTTAAGCCCCGCTCTTCAATCCGCGTTATACTCCCCGCTTTGCCTCATCCACTAAGCGTAACCACACCCATGATCTCCAGACTCAAATACCTCCTTCCCCTTCTCATCATCCTCGCCGCCGCTGTCTGGTACTGGCTGACGCCGCACTACAGCCAGGAGGACGAGGCCTATTACGTCTCGGTGTTCTGCGCCATTCACCATGATGACAGCCGCCGCTTTGTGGCGGATATGCGCACCGTCATCGAAGGCGGCAACTCTGACTATGCGCTGCAAAAAATCCATTTCCAGCCGCGCCTCGGTGAGCATGTGGTGGAGAGCTGGCAGGGCCTGAGCGCCGAACAAAAAGCGCAGGCCAGCGCCGATGCCACACAGTGCCGCAACCTGCTTTCTGCTGCCCTCAACTGACCTTACGCGATGCCGTTACAGGGCGAAATCCGCATGTTATCTTGTGGGTTTGGCAACATCTTTCGGGCAAGCTCTAATGACAAAACTGCGGGTAGGCATTGTGTTCGGCGGCAAATCGGCCGAGCACGAAGTATCGTTACAGTCGGCTAAAAACATCCTCGATGCGATTGATAAAACGCGTTTCGAGCCGGTGCTGTTAGGCATTGATAAACAGGGTCAGTGGCATCTCAATGACGCCTCTGATTTCCTGATCAACGCACAGGATCCCGCGCTTATCGCGCTCAACCGCGCGGGCGAAGGCGTGGCGCTGGTGCCGGGCGAATCCCGGCAGCAGATCATTGCCCGCCAGAGCGGCAATGCGCTGTCGCAGATCGATGTCATTTTCCCTATCGTGCACGGCACGCTCGGCGAAGATGGATCGCTACAGGGGCTGCTGCGCATGGCGGCGCTGCCCTTTGTCGGCTCCGGGGTGCTCGGTTCTGCGGTCAGTATGGATAAAGACGTTACCAAACGTCTGCTGCGTGACGCCGGATTAGCGGTCGCACCCTGGATCAGCGTCACACAGGCGCAGCGGTCGCGGATTAACGCATCAGAGGTCATTGCGCAGCTGGGCCTGCCGCTGTTTATCAAACCCGCGAATCAGGGTTCTTCTGTGGGCGTCAGCAAAGTGGACAGCGCAGAGGCGTTCGATAGCGCGCTGGATGTTGCCTTTACTTTCGATCGCAAAGTGCTGATTGAAAAAGGCATCAAAGGCCGTGAAATCGAGTGCGCGGTGCTGGGCAATGACGATCCGCAGGCCAGCCCGTGCGGCGAAATCGTGGTGCACGACACCTTCTACTCCTACGAGACCAAATATCTCAGCGAAACCGGCGCGCAGACGCAGGTGCCTGCGGCTATCGACGCGGAGACCAGCGACGCTATCCGTGCCGTGGCGATCAAGGCGTTCCAGGCGCTGGAGTGCAGCGGCATGGCGCGCGTTGATGTCTTCCTGACGGACGCAGGCGAGATCATCGTTAACGAAGTGAATACGTTGCCCGGCTTCACCAACATCAGCATGTATCCCAAGCTGTGGCAGGCGGCGGGCTTAGGCTATCGCGATCTGATCAGCCGGCTGATCGAGCTGGCGCTGGATCGGCATCAGCAGGCCAGCCAGTTAAAAAGCAGCGTGTAACGGCAGAGGCGACGTGGTGGTTCACGCCACGTCGCTGGCCAGCGCCAGCGTTCTGAAGGCGGGTGAGGTCTGGTTGCGGCCGTTGCGTTTGGAGAGGTAGAGATTTTTATCCGCTGCGGAAATCAGCTGGTTAATCACGCTATGCCAGTCGCGTTCCTCGCCCGCCGTGCCCTGCGCCAGCCCCAGGCTGACGGTCACGGTGACGGTATTGCCCTGTAGCCAGAACTTCTCTTTACCTATCGCCCGGCGCACCGCCTCAGCCAGCTGGAACAGCTGCTCGGGGTGCGCGTCAAACAGCACGATGGCGAACTCCTCGCCGCCGAAGCGACAGATGCGCCCCTGGTTGCCCACCGCTTTTTGCATCCGCAACGCGATCTCTTCCAGCACGCCATCGCCAGCATCATGGCCGAAGTTATCGTTGATGGTTTTGAAATAGTCGACGTCCAGCAGGATCACGCCAACGCTGCGCTGGCTGGAAAAAGGTTCCTCTTTCAGGCTTTCATAAAGCCCGGAACGCGACAGCAGCTGGGTCAGAAAATCGTAGTTAGCGCGTAGAGCCAGCCGCTGGTTGAGCTGGCGCACCGCATCAATGCTGACGGCGACGATCAGCGGGCTGATAGCGATAGTCGCGACGCCAAGACGCGCCGAGGTGAGGTGGCTTAACGGCAGCAGGTTATCGTTGCCCTGGATGTTCATGACGCCGTGCGAGACCAGCACAATCTCTGTGATGCCGGTCAGCAGGATCACCAGACTGGTCACCGGGATGGGCAATACAATCGCGCACCAGATCAGCGCCGGGACCGGAAACGTCAGGCTACCCGCGCCGCCCATCATGGCGCCGACCACCAGCGACAGTACCACGCTCAGCAGCGGCAGCCATTTGCCCGGCGACAGCAGCGCGGCGAACGACAGGCTGCGCCAGTTGCGCGTCAGTAAAAACGGCAGCAGCATCAGCCCGGTAGAGAACTGTTCACTAAACCAGTCGCCCCATGCGGTCGCGAAACTGGCGTTAAAACCGACATCTTGCGCCAGCCCGCCCCAGGTGGCACAGGCAAAAGCGGCCAGCAGGCAGGCGGGAAAAATGCGCAGCGCATTGCTAATCTGTCGGCGGTCGGAGTCGCGCAGGTAGTGCTTCACCAGCATGGAAACGGAAATGATGACAAACAGCAGGTTGGCGACGTTCAGCGTGACAGCCATCCACGCCCAGCCGGAAAAGACCGTATCGTTTACCACCATGGCGGCGAAACTGGCGAGATAGTAGCGGATGCGGTGAAGATAAGGATGGCGGACAATAATGGCGGCAACGATGGCGTTCACCGGCCAGAACAGCGAAAGTTCGGCTGGAATGCGCAAATGGCTGCCTAAAAAACAGAACAGCAGCGTCATCACAAACAGCGAGAGGGCATTCTTTTTTGTATGGTGCTCTGCAAACAGTTTAACGCACATAGGTCTGAACCCTGTAGCCTGAAAATTCCCCGCACCCTGCCCATCCTGGACGATCGCCGCCAGCTATTAAATCCTGTTCGCTGTCCGGGCAATCCCGCGAATAAACGGCACTGTTCAGCACTACTCGTTAGCTGGGCCGTACCGCCTGGCTTTTGGCGCGGCAATTATGCCCTAAATAAAAAAATCGGCTATCCGAGATATCCGATTTTTATCTGTGCCAGCAAGGGTGCTTTGGGTACGGTTAGTTCACCGCGACAGGCCACTGACTGAGGCGGATGCCGCGCTTATCCGCGTTCTCGCCAAAGTCTTTTAATACCGCCTTCACGTCCGGGTCCAGGTATTGCGCATTGTCATGATCGACAATCACCACGCTGTTCTCAGGAATTTCCGCCAGCAGCCCTTGCAGCTTCGGGTTATGCATAAAGGTAAGGTTCTGCTGGAAGCGCAGCACGTAGTGGTCGTCATAGCGCGTTAGCTGTAGCGCATTGCGATGGCTCTTATAGAGGCTAAACAGCATCTGCGTGGCCAGACCAATGCCGATACCCGCCAGCATGCCAAACACAATGATGCCGCCAATCGTGGCGAGGAACGGCACAGACTGTTGCGCCCCCATGCGGAACTGCTCGACGAACAGGCGCGGCGTTGCCAGCTTATAACCGGTGTAGAGCAGCACCGCAGCCAGGCTGGCCAGCGGAATGGCGTTGAGCAGATCGCTGAACCACAGACCGCAAATCAGCAGCAGCACGCCGTGGATCAGAATAGAGAGTTTGGTCTGCGCGCCGGTGCTGACGTTTACCGAGCTGCGCACAATCACCGCGGTAATGGGCATGGCGCCCAGCAGTCCCGCGCTGAGATTGCCAATGCCCTGCGCAAACATCTCCCGGTCAGGCGACGGCGGCGGGTTCTGCGGACGCAGCTTCTTCAGCGCCTCCTGGCTCAGCAAGGTCTCCAGGCTCGCCACCAGCGCCAGCGTCAGCGCCACCATCCAGACCGACGGGTTTTGCCACGCCGTCCATGCCGGGCTTTCCAGCTCCGCCGCCAGCGCAGAGAGGCTGTCGAACGCCGGTAATGCAATGCGTGACAGCTCATTTGCCGTTTCTGGCATCAGGCGTCCGCCTAATACCGTCGCGGCGCAGCCGAACAGGACCGCAATCAGTGGGCCGGGAATCCACGCCAGCGCGCCGACCTTTTTCACCAGCGGCGTCGTCCACAACCACAGGATCAACAGGCTGACGGCGGCGACCAGCATGGCAGGCAGTGAGAAAGCCGTTGCGCCGCTGGCAAATCCGGCCAGCCCCGCGTCACCCTCAATACCAAACGCCACCGGGATCTGCTGGATGATCAGCAGAATGCCAATGGCCGCCAGCATCCCTTTAATCACGCTACCCGGCACCAGCGAGATAAAGCGCCCGGCACGCAGCAGGCCAAAAGCACACTGCATCAGGCCTGCCAGCACCAGCGCGGTCAGAAAAGCGCTGAAGCTGCCGAGGGTTTCAATCGAGGCGACGACAATAGTCACCAGCCCGGCCGCCGGACCGCTAACGGCAAAGCGAGACGGGCTTAAGGCCGTGACCAGCAGGCCGCCGATCACGCCGGTTAACAGCCCGGCGAAAGGCGGCAGCCCACTTGCCTGTGCTATACCCAGACAGAGCGGCAGCGCTACCAGAAAAACCACCAGACCGGCGGGAATATCCTGACGAAGCGTTTTCACATTCATGGCGACGGTTCCTCTGCTGATTGCTGGATTAACTCTTTGAGATGGCCTGACTGAAGATCGTAAACGCAGCCGAACAGATCTAACGCCTGACCTGCACGCCATGCGTCGCGCACCGGCGCGGTGGCGACCAGATGGGAGAACTGCGCCAGCACATTCACTTCCACCAGCCGGTTTAGCGCGTCATCGGCTGCCTGGCCTGTCGGCAAATCTGCACCCAGCGCCTGACGCAGCGCGGTGATGCGCCGTGCCAGCGCCGACTCCTCCTGCGCCAGCGGGCTTTGCGGCAGGTTAAGCGCCGCCTGAACCCCGCCGCAGCCGTAATGGCCGCACAGCACGATGCGCTTCACGCCCAGATAACAGATGGCGTACTGCAGCACGCTCATCAGGTTATCGTCACCGTCAACCACCATATTGGCGATATTACGGTGCACAAAGAGTTCGCCAGGATGCGAGCCCGTCAGGACTTCAGCCGGTACGCGGCTGTCTGAACAGCCAATCCAGAGTGAATGCGGTTTTTGTTGATGGAGGTATTTTTCAAAGTAATCAGGATTACGCTCGCGGCGCTGTAGCGCCCAGCTGCGATTTTTCGCTAATAAGGGTTTCAGTGTCATCACAATCATCTCTCTCAACAACCGGGAATCGCGTATTCAGGGGAATAAGGCAGTGAACCGGCTCACAGTTAATTATCGCTTGCCTACCCAATAACGGCGCCGATCACAGAAAATGGTTATAGACGTTTATGATTAATTGCGCACCCATAAAATTTATGCAGGCCAGCTCCTCCCGATTTTTGTAAGATGTAATTCAGGGAAGGTAAACTATAGGTAAATATTTCTATTCATCATTTAGAGCAATAGTCTGGGTTTCCAATTTTAATCCTCTTAAAATCATAAAGATAAAATAACACTCGTCAGGATGATAATTATCGCTGACAAAAAATTACGTTTCAAAGGTTTCATTTTTCCGTCAGGCTTATTTAAAAGCGGTCCATTCATACAGATAAATCTGAATTGCACCGTTAATCAATAGCGATAAAAACTGGAAGCAGCGAAAAAAGGCAGTTTATTTATCTTATTAAATGCGCTTTTAAGAGTAAGAGATAATTAAATTAGTTTGCAGGAAAATAATCGCGACTGAACGTAAAGATCAATTTAAAAAAAGAGCCTGACGCAGCAGGCTCTTTCGCTTGATAAATTATTTACCGTTCCAGGCTCTCAGCTGCGCATCGCGCGTTGAAAGCTGCTGCTGCGGCGTCAGCTTATTGTAGTTTTCCGCCATCCCGCTTTCCCAGTCGCCATACAGCGGGTTAGGTAGCACGATAAACTGGGTGCCGAAATGCTGGTGGTTCTGGCTGACAAAGGCGCGACGCTGTGCATTGCCCTGATGCCAGGTTGCGCCGCCAAAGTCATTCAGGTTATCGCCCACGTAGAGCACCACGTTATAGCCCGCCGCCTTAATGGCATCGAAGCGCGCCTGTTTGTTGGAGTTGCCGGTGCTGAGGCGCACGGTCTGCTGGTTAACCTGTGGGAAGCCGAGCTGCGTCAGGTTGGCGACCGTCGCATCATAATCCTGCTGGTCGCGGTTCGAGACGTAAAACAGCGTGCCGCCGTGCGATGTCACATAGTGGGCGAAATCGACCGCGCCTGGCACCGCCAGCGCCTGCTTCGCCTGGGTCCATCTCGACCAGCTTTTCGCGCTAAACGGCTGCCCGTTTTTTGCCTGCCAGGCGCTGTAGGCGCTGTTGTCGATCATGGTTTCATCCAGATCGACAATCACCGCCTTCGGCTTGCCGGTCAGCGACGGCGCGGCATCGAAGGCGAGCTGCGCGCCGTTAAACGCCTGCCAGGTCAGCGCCTGGTATTCGCCAGACTGCTGAAACCAGTTAACAGCCAGCACCGACTGCTGGCCAAGCTGCTGCTGAGCGTCGCGCGTTGAGTGGGAGGCACAGCCGGTCAGCGCCAGCGCCAGCAGGCCGCTGCTGAGCAGCGTTGCAGTCATTTTCATTCTGTCATCCTTTATCCGGTAGAGTGGGAAGCGGTAGCACTGTCAAAATGTAGCAGTTAACCTAAGCTGGCAGCAGCCAAACGCCTCAGAGGAGATTCATATGGGTATCCGCGTACGTTCCACGCTGCTTGATGCGCTGGAGTGGGTTGAGTATGCCTTCCAGCCCGCAGGCGAAGCGCCGCCGGAAGACGCTGCCTACGGCCATCAGCGCCACAGCGCAACGGTCGTCAATGACGAAGCTAATGTGCCACCCAGGAGCTGCGAGTCGGACGGCGTGATTGGCCTGGGCGTACGGCCGGTGGCAGTTTACACCGCTGACTGTTTGCCGGTGCTGATCGCCGATACGCAGCACCGGCGTGTGGCCGCAGTACATGCAGGACTAAAAGGCACGCTGGCTGGCGTACTGGGCCGCGCCGTTGAGCAGCTGTGCGAAGCGGGAACCACACCGGCACATCTCTGTGTCGCCATCGGCCCGGCGATCGCGCCCTGCTGTTATGAACTGGGCGAGGAGATGCTGACGCCGATCGCGCAAAGCCTGTCTGGCCCGCTGACGCACTGCTGGCACCGCGAGCAGCCGCGTAATCCGCTGGCCGTCAGGCCGCAGGCAAACGGCACGCAAAACGGCATCTGGTTTAACCTGCCGCAGCTGGCCACGGCGATGTTAGTGCAGGCGGGCGTGCCGCAGGCCAGCATCGAGAATGTCGGCTTTTGTACTTACTGCATGGCGGAACCTGGCTCCAGCTACCGCCGCAATACCCATTTCAACAGCGGCTACCAGTCACGCTATTCATGGATACGCCGTCGCAGCGGCTGAAAGTTGATGCGCCTCACAGCGCGACAAATTTTCACTTTTGTTTAACATCATGGCGGCTACATTACACTCATCCGACCACTTAAATTGAGTGATGCCGCCGTGAATAGCCACGCTTACCCTGCCCTCTTTGCCCCGCTCGACCTGGGATTTACCCAGCTGCGCAACCGCTTTTTAATGGGGTCGATGCACACCGGGTTAGAAGAACATCCTGACGGCGCGCAGCGCCTTGCCGCCTTTTATGGCGAACGCGCGCGCGAAGGCGTGGCGCTGATTGTCACCGGCGGCGTCGCCCCCAACGCGCAGGGCGTGGCGATGGCGCATGGGGCGATGTTGACCTCACCTGAGCAGTGCGGCTGGCACCGCCAGATCACCGACGCCGTCCATGCCGAAGGCGGTAAAATTGCGCTGCAAATCCTGCATACCGGGCGCTACAGCTACCAGAAAGATCTGGTCGCGCCGTCTGCCATTCAGGCTCCCATTAACCCTTTCCAGCCGCAGGCCCTGGATGAGCAGGCGATTCTGCAAACCATCGCCGATTTTGCCCGCTGCGCGCGGCTGGCGCAGCATTCGGGGTATGACGGCGTCGAGATCATGGGCTCCGAGGGCTATCTGATTAACCAGTTTCTGGCGGCGCGCACCAACCAGCGCAGCGATCGCTGGGGCGGCGATGCACAGCGCCGCAGCGCGTTCGCCGTCGCCGTCACGCGCGCGGTACGCGAGGCGGTAGGCCATGACTTTATTGTGATTTTTCGGCTGTCGATGCTCGATCTGGTTGAGGATGGCAGCTCACTCGATGAAACGCTGGCGCTGGCTTCAAGGCTGGAAGCATGCGGCATCACCCTGTTTAACACCGGTATCGGCTGGCACGAGGCACGCATTCCCACTATCGCGACCTCTGTGCCGCGCGCCGCGTTTGGCTGGGCGGCGCAGCGGCTGCGCCAGCATGTCACCGTGCCGGTGATCGCCACTAACCGCATTAACCATCCGCAGGTCGCCGAGCAGCTGTTGCAGAGCGGCTGCGCAGATATGGTCTCGCTGGCCCGCCCCTTTCTTGCCGATGCCGCCTTCGTCACTAAAGCGCGGCGCGGCGCACCGGAGAGTATCAATACCTGCATCGCCTGCAACCAGGCCTGCCTGGATCAGATCTTTGTCGGCAAGGTCACTTCCTGCCTGGTGAATCCACGCGCCTGCCATGAAACCCTGATGCCGATCGTGCCGTGCACCGCGTCTAAGCAGATTGCCGTGGTGGGCGCCGGGCCAGCAGGCATGGCGTTTGCGCTGCAGGCGGCGCAGCGCGGCCATCGGGTCACCCTGTATGACGCCGCTGATGCCATTGGTGGCCAGTTCAACATTGCGCGGCAGATCCCCGGCAAAGCGGAGTTCAGCGAAACCCTGCGCTACTTTAGCCACCAGCTCGCCACCGCTGGGGTGGAGGTGCGTACCGGCTGCCGGGTAACGCCGCAGATGCTGGATAAGGCCGATGAGGTGGTGCTGGCAACCGGCATCCAGCCGCGCACGCCAGATATTCCGGGCATCGATCATGCCAGCGTGCTCAGCTATCTCGACGTGCTGCGCGACAAAAAGCCGGTCGGCAAGCGCGTGGCGATTATTGGCGCAGGCGGTATTGGCTTTGACACCGCGATGTACCTGTCGCAGCCAGCGGAAACGAATGATATTGAAAGTTTTTGCCGCGAATGGGGTATCGACCTGACGCTGTCGCAGCGCGGTGGGCTTCAGCCCGCGCAGCCCTTGCCCGCCGCGCGCGCGGTCTGGCTGCTGCAGCGCAAACCGGGCAAACCCGGCGCAGCGTTGGGCAAAACCACCGGCTGGATCCATCGCGCCACGTTGCAGTCGCGCGGCGTGCGCATGTGGGGCGGCGTGGAGTATCTGGCGATTGATGATGAGGGATTGCATCTGCGCCGCGACGGCGCGGTTGAGGTCTTGCCGGTAGATAACGTGATTATCTGTGCAGGCCAGGAGCCACAGCGCGAGCTGGAGACCGCGCTGCGGGCGCGCGGCAAGTCTGTCCGGCTTATCGGCGGGGCTGATGTCGCGCTGGAGCTGGATGCGCGGCGGGCTATTGCCCAGGCCACGCAGCTGGCGCTGACTCTCTGATCAGCGCATTTTCACCGCGCGCAGCACCACGAACTTCTGGTTTGAGGCCACCAGCGTACAGTTGCCGAACAGCTTTTTCAGCTTGTGGTGATAGTCGAGATGGCGGTTGCCGACGATGCGCAGTTCGCCGCCATATTGCAGGCAGCGTTTGGCGTCGCGGAACATCTGCCACGCCAGATGATCGGTAACGGCATGCTGCTGGTGGAACGGCGGGTTGCAGAGCACCGCATGCAGACGATCGGAAGGGTAGCCGCTCAGCACGTTGTTAACGCGGAACTGGCAGCGCGCCAGATCCTGCGGACGGTTCACCTCGACGTTAAGCTGGCTCGACGCCACTGCCATATAAGACTCATCAAGAAAGTGCACTTCCGCCTGCGGGTTGCGCTCCAGCGCCATTAGCCCAATCACCCCGTTGCCGCAGCCGAGATCAACGATCTCGCCTTCGATGTTTTCCGGCAGGTGCTGCATAAAGAAGCGCGCGCCAATGTCCAGCGAGGTGCGAGAGAAGACGTTGGCATGGTTGTGGATCTGGTACGGCGTCTCATCCAGCGGCCAGACGGTGGTCTGCGCCTGCGGTGCCAGCGCCGGTGCGCTGAAATGGGTATAGATCAGGCGCGCTTTTTTCCACGCCAGCGAAGTGCGGGTTTCGCCGAGAATTTTTTCAAACAGCTGCAGCGTGGAGTTGTGGATCTCTTTGGCACGCGCCGCTGCCAGGATCACCGTATCAGCGGTGACCACTTCACGCAGCGATCGCAGCTGCTGCTCCAGCAGCGCCAGCGTTTTTGGCACCTTGATCAGCACAGCGGCGGGCGCAGCGGGCAGCGCATCAAGGCTGCTGAGAAAGTGTACTTCGCCGTCGTCGAGCGCATTGAGGCGCAGGTTTTGCTGCGTCGCCTGCTGGCTCAGCCAGGAGTCGCTAACGTGCCACACCGGACGCGGATTTAACGCACAGGTCAGCGCGCCGAAGCTGTCGTTGAACACCACAATCGGCCCTTCCGGCAGCGTCTGTTGCAGCAGATATTCATCAGCGGCATCCCATGCCTGAAGCGGACTCTCTTCGCGCATTTGCGGGAAACGGTGCAGGATCAGGGTGCGATCGACTAGTTCAAGTTGGCTCATGAATTCTCCGGCTGGTACAATCTGGCTGTTTTACGCCCCAAAAGGGGGGCGCAGTATACTGTCTTTCGCCGGGAATCCCTAATGTCCTCACTCATCTATCTACAGGGTTATCCTGAGAACATTCTTCAGCAGGTTCAGACGCTGATTGACCATGAAAAACTCGGCGCTTTTTTGCAGAAACGCTATCCCGACACCCACGATATCGTCAGCGATAAAGCGCTCTATGACTACACCCAGGCGCTGAAAAACCGCTATATGCGCAATGCGCCGCCGATCAGCAAAGTCATCTGGGATAACAAAATCAAGGTGATGAAGCACGCGCTCGGCCTGCATACGGCAATTTCGCGCGTTCAGGGCGGCAACCTCAAGGCCAAAGCGGAAATCCGCGTGTCGACCTTCTTCCGCCTCGCCCCGGAACCTTTCCTGCGCATGATCGTGGTCCACGAGCTGGCGCACCTTAAAGAGAAGGATCACGACAAAGCCTTTTACCAGCTCTGCTGCCATATGGAGCCGGACTACCATCAGCTGGAGTTCGACGCCCGGCTGTGGATGACCGACCAGGCGATGCGCGGCAACGCGGCCTAAAGGAACTCCTGCGCTTTCTGGATCAGGCTGGTTTTCGTTAGCGCGCCGAGAAAGCGTTTCTCCTGCGGGTTATTCAGCACCGGCAGGCGCTCCAGCGTCACGCGGGCAAACGCCTCCCAGCCTTCACGCATGCTCTGGTTCTGGTAGACAAACGGAAAGTTGTCGTCCATCACCGTGGCAACCGGCGAGTCCAGCGTGATCTCCTGGGCCAGCACTTTGCGCGCAATATCGTGGATGGAGACTACGCCGAGAAACGCACCCGCCGCGTTGATGACGTAAACGTAGCGTTCACGCTTCAGCGAGCTAACCGCCAGCGCCTGCCCCACTGACTCCTGCGGCTGTAGCGCCGCGCCGGGAATGATCAGCTCCGCCACGCGCATATTGTCGAAATCGTATTTGGCTTCCGAACGGTTAAAGTGGTTGCCGACCACCGGGTAGGTGCTGGCGGACTGCAACCGGTAAACCACCATCGACGCCAGCACCGCAGCGATCATCACCGGGAACAGCAGCGTGCTGTTAAGCGTCATCTCCAGCACCATCAGGATCGCCATCAGCGGGGCCTGGCTGACCGCCGCCAGTACCGCCGCCATGCCGATTGCCGCGTAGAGCAGTACGTTGCCGAGCGGCAGGTGCAGCGCCGCGCCCAGCGTCGCCAGCGCCACGCCAAGCAGCGCGCCAATCAGCAGCGACGGCGTAAACAGGCCGCCCACCGCGTTCGATCCCACCGACAACGTGGTGGCGAGGGTTTTTAGCACCAACAGCAGCAGCAGGCCCGGCAGCAGATAGTCGCCCGCCATGATTTTCACGATCACTTCGTAACCGTTGCCCAGAATATCGGTAGAGATCAGCGCCAGTAGCCCTACCGCCAGGCCGCCCGCACCCAGCCGCAGCGGCAGCGACGGGATATGGCTGAACAGCGCTTTGCTGCGCGCAATCAGCTTAATCAGCAGCCAGCCTGCCAGTCCGGCAACCAGGCCAATCACGACCGTCAGCAGCAGGCTACTGACGTCCATCTGAAAGCTGGCATCCGCCAGCGGATAGAGCGCATTGCGGAAGCCGAGCGACCACATGGTCATTACGGCGACCGACGATGAGATCACCAGCGGTATCAGGCGCTGTAGCGCCGAAATGCCAAAAGCGATCTCTGCGACGAAAATCGCCGACGCCAGCGGCGCGTGGTAGACCGACGAGAGACCAGCCGCTGCGGCCATCGCTACAACGTCGCTGTTTTTCAGATTGAGCGAGGCGGGCATCCAGCGGCCCAGCACGCTGCCGCACAGGGCAGAAAGCTGCACCATCGGCCCCTCTTTACCAATAGAAGCACCCGATCCGATGCTGGCAACTGAAGAGAGCGCGCGAAACAGCGAGGTGCGGGTGGGCACCGCGTCGAGCCGCGCGTTAATCACTTCCAGGTAATCGGTCTTCACCGTCTGCTGTTTTTCAATGCTGACCGCGTAGCGCAGAAAAAAACCGGCCAGCACGCCGCCTGCCCCCACCAGCAGCGGCCAGAAGATCCACGGCCAGACGTGCATTGCCACGGTAATGTCACTGTCGCTGCTGAACAGCAGGCGGTTTATCAGTTCGATAACGCCGCGAAACGCCAGCGTCACCAGCGATGCTGCCAGGCCTACCGGGATCGCCACCAGCAGCGTTGTCCAGTTCAGAGCGTGTTTACTTCCTTTCAAGCGCTTTCTCCACTATTTGCAACCCGTCGCCGTTGCGCCATCACTATATTGGAAGGCGGATCGCAGGATCAAATTCCCATTCTTCCCCCGCGCTTGCGCCCGATGCCCGGCGTGCTACTCTGCCGCTTATTTGCCGCAGGAGAGTCGACGTGATCCGTTTTGCCATTGTGGGAACCAACTGGATAACGCGCCAGTTTATCGATGCCGCGCACGAAACCGGCCATCTGCGCCTGAACGCCATCTACTCGCGTTCGCAGCAGCAGGCGGAAGCTTTTGCCGAAGATTATCCCTGTCAGCACCTTTTCACCTCGCTGGATGCGCTGGCGGCCAGCGATGATGTCGATGCCGTCTATCTGGCTAGCCCCAATGCGCTGCACTGCGAGCAGGCGCTGCTGTTTATGTCCCACGGAAAGCACGTCATTTGTGAAAAGCCGCTCGCCTCTAATCTGCATGAGGCGGAGCAGATGATCGCCTGCGCCCGGCTACATCAGGTCATCCTGTTTGAGGCGTTTAAAACCGCCAGCCTGCCTAATTTCGCCCAGCTCCAGCAGGCGCTACCCGCAATTGGCCCGCTGCGTAAGGCGTTGTTCAGCTACTGCCAGTACTCGTCGCGCTACCAGCGCTATCTCGACGGTGAGAACCCTAACACCTTTAATCCCCGCTGGTCGAACGGCTCAATCATGGATATCGGCTACTACTGCCTGGCGACGGCAGTGGCGCTGTGGGGCGCGCCGCAGGGGGTAAAAGCCAGCGCCTCCTTGCTCGCCAGCGGCGTCGACGGCCACGGCAGCGTGCTGCTCGACTACGGCGATTTCGACGTCACGCTGCTGCACTCCAAGGTCAGTAATTCGCACATTCCCAGCGAGATTCAGGGTGAAGCCGGCTCGCTGCTGATCGAAAAGCTGTCGGAAATGCAGGCGGTCAGTCTGGTGCCACGCGATGGCGGCACGCAGGATCTCAGCCAGCCGCAGCATATCAATACCATGCTGTATGAAGCCCAGGCCTTTGTGCAGCTGGTGCGCCAGCATCAGGTTGATCATCCGGGTCTGGAAACTTCACGCATCACTGCCGCATTGCTGACCGAGATCCGTCGTCAGACCGGCGTAATTTTCCCTGCCGACGGCTACGCTGTGTAAATATGTCTAAATATGAATGGCTCACTCTTGCCTCTTCTTTGCGCAACCCGTATGTTAGCTGCCAGCAAAGGGGAGTAACTTGTAAGCTGCACGATCGTCATTACGATGCGTAAGCATCCGGTCGTCAGGCAACCCGGAATCTGATTCTGCGTTGTAAGTGAGACCTTGCCGGAAGGCGAGGTTTGCTTATATCCCAATAAAAGCGGCTGACGTCTTCTGACTTCAGCCGTTTTTTATTTCAGGGCAGGAAACGCTATGCAAACTGTAGGAACGCCTCTTCTCTGGGGCAGCTTTGCGGTGGTGGTGCTGATCATGCTGGCGATCGATCTTTTTTTACAGGGACGTCGCGGCGCACAGACCATGAGTTTTAAGCAGGCGGCCGTCTGGTCGCTGATTTGGGTGTCGATATCGCTGCTGTTTAGCGCCGCCTTCTGGTGGTATCTCGAGGGTAGCGCAGGGCGTGAGGTCGCGACCACGCAAACCCTGGCGTTTTTAACCGGCTACGTGCTGGAGAAAGCGCTGGCGGTCGATAACGTCTTCGTCTGGCTGATGCTGTTCAGCTACTTCTCGATTCCCGCTGCGTTGCAGCGCCGCGTGCTGATTTACGGCGTGCTGGGCGCGATTGTGCTGCGAACCATTATGATCTTCGCAGGCAGCTGGCTGGTGACCCAGTTTAGCTGGATCCTCTATCTGTTCGGCGCGTTCCTGCTGCTGACCGGCCTGAAGATGGCGTTTGCTAAAGAGGACGACGAGAACGCGGTCGGCGATAAGCCGGTAGTGCGCTGGCTGCGCAAGCACCTGCGCATGACTGACAATCTGGACGGCGAAAAATTCTTTACCCGCAAGAACGGTGTGCTGTTTGCCACGCCGCTGCTGCTGGTGCTGATCATGGTCGAACTGAGCGACGTGATTTTTGCGGTCGACAGTATCCCGGCGATCTTTGCCGTGACCACCGATCCCTTTATTGTGCTGACCTCTAACCTGTTTGCCATCCTTGGCCTGCGCGCGATGTACTTTCTGCTGGCCAACGTTGCCGAGCGCTTCTCGATGCTCAAATATGGTCTGGCAATCGTGCTGGTGTTTATCGGCATCAAGATGCTGATCGTCGATTTCTATCACATTCCGGTGTCGATCTCGCTGGGCGTGGTGGGCGCGATCCTCGGCTCCACGCTGCTGATCAACGCCTGGGTGAATCGCAAAAGCGACCAGAAAAAGATCTCACAATAATCCGCTACAGGGGCAGGTAATGCCCCTGTTTTATTTTGCCAGTCAGGGACGCGACATTTCATCGCTCTGTCACATTTCCTTCATACAGCATAATTGAAATCTGATCCGCCTCGCACAGGCAGAATTATCTCTTTCCTCGTCCGATCTTTTCCTTATACTCCGCCGGGCAAACCGCTTCAGGCGCGTTAATCAACGCCCTCTGAAGCCACATCCCGCTACAACGTAAAGAACAACTATGAACAATTCTCTTTCCGGTCGTCTGGGCGCGCTACTCGCAGGAAGCCTGGTGAAACAAATCATGGTAGGGCTGGTGGCCGGTATAGTGCTGGCCTGGATCTCTAAAGATGCTGCACTGGCTGTCGGCCTGCTGGGCGAGCTGTTCGTCAGCGCGCTGAAGGCGGTCGCGCCGCTGCTGGTTCTGGTACTGGTGATCGCCTCGATCGCCAACCATCAGCAGGGGCAGAAAACCAGTATCAGACCCATCATTGCGCTCTACCTGCTCAGCACCTTTTTTGCTGCGGTGATCGCGGTGGTATTTAGCCACCTGATGCCACAGACGCTGACGCTGGCGGTCGGCACCACGGAAATCACCCCGCCGTCCGGTATTACCGAAGTGCTGCGCGGGCTGCTGATGAAGATGGTCGCGAACCCGATTACTGCGCTGATGGAAGCAAACTATATCGGCATTCTGGTCTGGGCAATCGGCCTCGGCCTGGCGTTCCGCCACAGTGCTCAGGGCACGCGCGATCTGCTTAATGACGCCTCAAATGCCGTGACCTGGCTGGTGCGCTGTGTGATCCGCTGTGCGCCAGTGGGCATTTTTGGCCTGGTCGCCTCTATTCTGGCCTCAACCGGCTTCGGCGCGCTGTGGCAGTACGCCCATCTGCTGGCGCTGCTGCTGGGCTGTATGGTGTTGATGGCGCTGGTGGTGAACCCGCTGCTGGTCTACAGCAAGATCCGCCGTAACCCTTATCCGCTGGTCTTTACCTGCCTGCGCGAGAGCGGCGTGACCGCTTTCTTTACCCGCAGCTCGGCAGCTAATATCCCGGTGAATATGGCACTGGCGAAACGTCTTAACCTGGACGAAGACACCTATTCCGTGTCGATTCCGCTGGGCGCGACCATCAGCATGGCGGGTGCATCCATTACCATTACCGTGTTGACGCTGGCGGCGGTAAATACGCTGGGCATTCACGTTGACGTGTCGACCGCTATTCTGCTGAGTCTGGTGGCGTCGCTGTGCGCCTGTGGCGCATCGGGCGTGGCGGGCGGTTCACTGCTGCTGATCCCGGTTGCCTGCAATATGTTTGGCATTCCTAACGATCTGGCGATGCAGGTGGTCGCAGCGGGCTTTATTATCAGCGTGTTGCAGGACTCCGCCGAAACGGCGCTTAACTCCTCAACCGATATTCTGTTTACCGCTGCGGTTTGCCAGGCGGAAGCCGAGCGCGAAACCAGCCGGGCTTGATAACAAAATGGCGACCATATAGGTCGCCATTGCTGTTTTTTCGCTGGGCGCTGTCGCGAGTGGCATGGACCGATCGCAAAGGCGCTTTACGCATCCCTGCTCGCTCGGCCCGCGACATCCCTGTCGCGGGACGCTTTGCTCTTCGTTCCATGCCACCTGCTCTCTGAGCTTTTGCGCCGTCTGAAACAGCTACATCAGCGTCAGTGCCCTGTAGCCCGGCTATAACGTCACGCCGCTTTTAAAAATCGCCAGCTCGCGGAAATCGTTCTTCTCGTTGTTGGTGAGTTCGCCGTTGGCAATCGCCACGATAGTGTCGACGAAATCCTCCAGCAGCGCATCCATGCTCATTCCCTCCAGCAAACGGCCCGCGTTAAAATCGATCCAGTGCGGCTTCTTCTCCGCCAGCGGCGAGTTGGTCGCCAGCTTCACCGTCGGCACAAACCCGCCGTAAGGCGTGCCGCGCCCGGTGCTGAACAGCACCATATGGCAGCCCGCACCGGCCAGCGCACTGGTAGCAACCGCATCGTTACCCGGCGCGCTCAGCAGGTTCAGCCCCGGCATTTTCAGCCGCTCGCCATACTTGAGCACGTCCACCACCTGGCTGGAACCCGCTTTCTGCGTGCAGCCCAGCGACTTCTCCTCCAGCGTGGTAATACCGCCAGCTTTGTTGCCCGGTGACGGGTTCTCGTAAATCGGCTGCTGGTGATCGATAAAGTACTGCTTGAAGTCGTTAATCATCGACACGGTTTTATCGAAGGTCGATTCGTCGCGGCAGCGGCTCATCAGGATACGCTCTGCGCCAAACATCTCCGGCACTTCCGTCAGCACCGTCGTGCCGCCGTTGGCGATCATCTGATCGGAGAAGCGGCCCAGCAGCGGGTTGGCGGTAATGCCAGAAAAACCGTCGGAACCGCCGCACTCCAGGCCGAATTTCAGCTCGCTCAGCCTGCCCGGCTGGCGCTGGTCGTGGCGCATCACTTCATAGAGCGCGCGCAGATGCTCCAGCCCCGCTTCCACTTCATCATCGTGCTGCTGGCATACCATAAACTGAATACGGTCGCTTTCCGGCAGCCCCAGCGTCTCACGGAAAGCATCGACCTGATTGTTTTCACAGCCAAGGCCGATTACCAGCACCGCGCCCGCGTTGGGATGACGCACCATATTTTGCAGCATGGTGCGGGTGTTCTCATGATCCTGCCCCAGCTGTGAACAGCCGAAGGTGTGGCTAAAGAGAAACGCGCCGTCGGTGCCCGCCGCGTTGTCGGTCTCTTTCAGGAAACGTTGCAGGATCTGACGCGCAATGCCGTTAACGCAGCCCACGGTTGGCAGGATCCACAGCTCGTTGCGGATACCCACCTCGCCATTAGCGCGGCGGTAGATCTGCACCTCGCGATCGCCAGGCTGCGGTGGCACCTCGACAAACTCCGGCTGATAGTCGTACTCGTCCAGATCGCTCAGGTTGGTGCGCGCGTTGCTGGAGTGGATCACCTCGCCGGCGGCAATCGGCTGGGTAGCATGGGCGATCGGCAGCCCATACTTGATCACCAGTTCGCCCTCGGCGAGAGGACGCAGCGCAAACTTATGGCCGCGCGTGACCGCCTGTTGCAGCGGCACCGCCACCTGTTGCAAATCGACAGTATGCCCGGCGTCCAAATCGCGCAGCGCCACAGCAACGTTATCCAGAGAGTGAATTCTAATCGCGTCTTGCATAGCGTTATCCCAGTGTGCTCAACGCCTCACGCATACCGTGGGCGAGGATATTTTGCAGGTGTCGGCTGACCTCGGCCACCAGCTGCGGCTGCCGGGTCAAATCTTCGCCCCAGTGCTGCGCGTCGCTTAATACCTCGCGCACCAGCTGTTGCGGCGAAATCTGGTCGGCATTGAGCGCCTGCCAGTTTTTTTCATAGCGCGTCAGCCAGTGCGCATCATCCTGAAGCGGCCAGCTTTTCTCCGCCGATGCGCCACGATAAAAGGCGATCAGCGCCGCCAGCGCAAAGGTCAGGCGCGTCGGCCAGACGCCGTTCTGCGCGTGTGACGCCAGCAGCGGCGTCAGCAGACGGGTGCGGAATTTGGTCATGCCGTTCAGCGCGATGGAGAGCAGCGCGTGACGGATAAAAGGATTGCGGAAACGCCGCTCTACCGCATCGGCAAAGGCGTGCAGCTCGTTGCGCGGCAGATCCAGCGTGGGAATGATCTCTTCACGCAGCAGTTGATCGACGAAGCCGGAAACAGCCGTATCGTCCATCGCTTCGCCGACGCTCTCCAGCCCGGCCTGAAACGCCACCGGCACCATCGCCGTATGTGCGCCGTTGAGGATCGCCACTTTCTGCGCTTTCCAGGGCGCAATGTCGTCGACCAGCCGCACTTGGGGAGCCAGCGCGTCCAGCTTCAGCTCATCGAACAGCGCACGCGGCCCCTGCAGAATGAACTGGTAATAAACCTCGCCCGCCACCAGGAAATGGTCGTCGTAGCCAAGCTGCGCGGCCAGTTCTTCACTCTCCTGCGGAAAGCCAGTGACAATGCGATCTACCAGCGTGTTGTAGAAAACAGAGTGCTGCGTGACCCAGGCGGTGAAAGCGTCCGGCAGCTGCCAGTGTTGCGCATAGCGCAGCACCAGCTCACGCAGCGCGTCGCCGTTATGGTCAATTAGCTCGCAGGGCACAATCAGCCAGCCTTTGTCGCCTGCCCCCTTGAAGTGCTGGAAACGCGCCCACAGCAGCTGCGTCAGCTTGCCAGGGAAGCTGGAGGCGGGTGCATCCTCAAGGCGATCGCCTTCAGCAAAGGCGATGCCCGCTTCGGTGGTATTGGAGAAGACAAAACGCATCTGCGGCGCGTGCGCCAGTGCCAGAAAGTCGCCGTGCTGGGTATAAGGCTGGATCTCGCGGTTCAGGCTGCGGATCAGGCGCGCTTCGCTGACGCGCTCGCCCTGCTCGTTCAGGCCACGGATCAGCGTGGTGTAGAGCCCATCCTGCTGATTCAGCGTGTCGCTGACGGCGCGGTTGCGCGGCCGCACGACCACAACGCCCGCGTCGGTGCCCTGGTGTTGGTTCAGCCAGTCGAGCTGCCAGTCGATAAAGGCACGCAGAAAATTGCCTTCGCCGAACTGGATTACGCGCTCGCTGTAGATCGCGCCGGGAAAGTCGTGACGGTTTAGCCGCTGCATGATCAGGCTCCCAGCTCGATGCCGAAGTAGTCGCGCGCGTTGTTGAAACAGATGTTTTGTACCATCTGGCCCAGCAGCGCCTCGTCGCCCGGCGCTTCGCCGTTCTCCACCCAGCGGCCAATCATCTGGCACAGCAGGCGGCGGAAATATTCGTGGCGCGTATAGGAAAGGAAGCTGCGGCTGTCGGTCAGCATGCCGACAAAACGGCTGAGCAGGCCAATCTGTGCCAGCTGCGTCATCTGGCGCTGCATACCGTCGAGCTGGTCGTTGAACCACCAGGCGGAGCCAAACTGCATTTTGCCCGCCTCGCCTTCGCCCTGGAAATTGCCCGCCATCGTCGCCAGCACTTCGTTGTCGCGCGGGTTTAAACAGTAAAGGATGGTTTTCGGCAGCGCGTTATGCAGGTTCTGCGCGCCCAGCAGCTTCGCCAGCGGTTCGGCCAGCGGCTGATCGTTGATGGAGTCAAAGCCAACGTCTGGCCCTAACAGCTCGAACTGGCGGCGGTTGGTGTTGCGCAGCGCCCCGATATGGTACTGCTGCACCCAGCCGCGACGGGCATATTCGCTGCCGAGCCAGACCAGCACGGCGGTCTTGAACTGCGCGATCGCGTGCGCGTCCGGCGCGTTGCCCGCGCGGCGAGCTGCCAGAATGGCGTCGAGCGCCGCGTCGTCAGCCTCGGCGTAAAGCACCACATCAAGTGCGTGATCCGAGACCTTACAGCCGTGCTCGGCAAAATAGTCGAGGCGTTTGCTGAGCGCGCTGCGCAGGTCGTCAAAGCGGCGCACGCTGATGTCGGTCAGCGACTCCAGCTTCTCGATCCACGGCAGGAAACTTTCCGCTTCGATATTAAAAGCTTTATCCGGACGCCAGCTCGGCAGCACTTTCACACTGAAGCTGCCATCCTGCGCCAGCGCGCGGTGATGTTGCAGATCGTCCAGCGGATCGTCGGTGGTGCCGACCATCTTCACATTCATCTGCTGCATGATGCCGCGCGCGGTAAAGTTGTCCTGCGCCAGCAGCGCATTGCAGCGTTCCCAGATGCTGTCGGCGGTCTTCTCAGAGAGCAAAGTGTCGGTGATGCCGAACGGGCGGCGCAGCTCAAGGTGCGTCCAGTGATAGAGTGGGTTGCCGATGGTATGCGGCACGGTGCGCGCCCAGGCATTGAATTTCTCGCGGTCGCTGGCGTCGCCGGTGCAGAAGGACTCCGGCACGCCATTAGCGCGCATGGCGCGCCATTTATAGTGATCGCCCTTCAGCCAGATGTCATAGAGGTTGGTAAAGCGATAATTTTCGGCAATCTGCTGCGGGGGAAGATGGCAGTGATAGTCGAAAATCGGCTGATCCTTCGCATAGTCGTGGTACAGGCGACGGGCAAATTCGGTATCCAGCAAAAAATCCTCGGTCATAAAACGCGACATACTTGCTTCCTCTTGGATAGAGCCTTAATGCGCTCAAAGTTATCATACCAATTTTAGCCAACCACAGAATTCTTTGAGATCCCGCTCACATAACTCGCAGCAATTCCTTACTGTCATGGACGTTTTTACTCTCTGTAGCGTGCTAAATGGCTGTCCTGACGCAGATTTAAAGTATCCCACATTGCAAAAGGGGCTTTTGTGATGGCTCTCAACTTTTAAAGTTGTATAACAAGTTACGCTCTCGCTCCGTAATGGCAAGGTAAAGACAAAGGTCGCATTTGCGCGGCCTGCGGGCGTGAGATGAGTCGAATCACGGTTGTCCCGCTCCAGATAACAACAGCGGCAAGACCGCAGACAGAACTGGAAGAGGTAAATGATGCGTAAGATTAAAGGGCTACGCTGGTATATGATCGGGCTGGTGACGCTGGGCACCGTGCTGGGTTATCTCACCCGCAATACCATCGCCGTCGCCGCGCCGACGCTACAAACCGATTTACATATCACCACCCAACAGTACTCCTACATCGTGGCGGCCTACTCCGCCTGTTATACCGTGATGCAGCCGGTCGCGGGTTATGTGCTCGATCTGCTCGGCACCAAAATTGGCTATGCGGTGTTTGCCGTGCTGTGGGCGATCTTCTGCGCCGCCACGGCGATGGCGGGCAGCTGGGGCGGCTTCGCACTGGCACGCGGTGCGGTGGGCGCAGCGGAAGCAGCGATGATCCCGGCGGGCCTGAAAGCCAGTAGCGAATGGTTCCCGGCCAAAGAACGCTCCGTTGCCGTAGGCTATTTCAACGTCGGCTCCTCCATTGGCGCCATGCTGGCACCGCCGCTGGTGGTGTGGGCGATTGTGGCGCACAGCTGGCAGATGGCGTTTATCATCACCGGCGTGCTGAGCCTGATCTGGGCAATCTGCTGGCTGATTTTCTACAAGCACCCTAAACAGCAAACCAAACTCAGCGATGAGGAACGTCAGTACATTATTTCCGGTCAGGAAGCGCAGCATCAGACCGGTAATACAAAGAAAATGTCTGCACGCCAGATCCTGCGCAACCGCCAGTTCTGGGGGATCGCTCTGCCGCGTTTTCTGGCAGAACCCGCCTGGGGAACGTTCAACGCCTGGATCCCGCTGTTTATGTTTAAGGTGTACGGCTTCAACCTGAAAGAGATTGCGCTGTTTGCCTGGATGCCGATGCTGTTTGCCGATCTCGGCTGTATCCTCGGCGGTTATCTGCCACCGCTGTTTCAGCGCTGGTTTGGCGTGAACCTGATTGTGTCGCGCAAGCTGGTGGTGACCATGGGTGCGGTGCTGATGATTGGCCCTGGCACTATCGGCCTGTTCACCAGTCCGTATATTGCCATTGCGCTGCTCTGCGTCGGCGGCTTCGCCCATCAGGCGCTTTCCGGCGCGCTGATTACCCTTTCGTCCGACGTTTTTGGTCGTAACGAAGTGGCAACGGCTAACGGCCTGACCGGCATGGCGGCCTGGACTGCCAGCACTATGTTTGCGCTGGTGGTCGGCGCGCTGGCCGATACGCTGGGTTTCAGCCCGCTGTTCGCCGCGCTGGCGGTGTTCGACCTGCTGGGCGCGGTCGTCATCTGGACGGTGCTGCGCAATAAACCCGTTTCGGAGCTGGAGGAAGAGATTAAGGTGCCGCAGGCTGCGGCGGTGCGCAGCTAAGCCGGCGACCTCCTGACAGACATCAACGATCCTGCGTCGGGAAAGCGCAGGATCGTTCCCTCCTCCGGCGCAAAGTGGTATAACAACTTTATTTACGACACGAGAATGCGCTATGGAACTGACCGAACCTCGTCGACTCTACCAGCAACTTGCCAGCGATCTGAAAAGCCGCATTGAAACAGGAGCTTACCCTGTAGGCGACAAGCTGCCCGCCGAACGCCTGATCGCTGAGGAGATGAACGTCAGCCGCACCGTGGTGCGCGAAGCGATTATCATGCTGGAAGTGGAAGGCTACGTTGAGGTGCGTAAAGGTTCCGGCATTCACGTTATCGCCAGCCAGCAGCAAAATCGCGTCACGACATCCAGCCAGCTGGAGTTCGCCAGCTTCGGCCCCTTTGAGCTACTCCAGGCCCGCCAGCTGATCGAAAGCAATATCGCCGAGTTTGCTGCCACCCAGGTGACGCGCCAGGACATCATTGAGCTGATGGCGATTCAGGAGAAAGCCCGCCAGGAAGACCATTTCCGCGACTCGCAGTGGGACATGCAGTTTCACGTCCGCATTGCCCAGTCCACGCAAAACAGCGCGCTGGCGGCTATCGTCGAGAAGATGTGGCTGCATCGCCTGCACAACCCCTACTGGCTCAAACTCCACGAGCATATCGACCAGCGCAGCATCCTCAGCTGGTGCGATGACCACGACCAAATCCTCAAGGCGCTAATGCGCAAAGATCCTGCCGCCTGCAAACTGGCGATGTGGCAGCATCTGGAAAATACTAAGCAGATGCTGTTTAACGCGACCGCCGATGACTTTGAATTTAATGTGGATCGTTACATGTTTGCTGAAAACCCGGTCATCCTGCCGGACGGCTCAAGTAATTCCCCTTGATTCCGCTGCGTTTTCGCGCAGGAAAGTCAGTTAATCTGCAATAGTGTCAGGTCGTGTAAAGCTCCTTTTGACGGGCCGTGTCAAAAGGTAAAACTCCTGTGCGGCGGGCACATTCCCCTGTCTCAAACCTGTGATTTTTGTTACAGTTATCGCCCCTTTTTTACCCTTTGCGACAGGGTTTAAAAAGTCGCTGATTTAACAATCAATTCTGGAAGGATCCGGAAAATCCTGCACAGACTGCGCGCCAAAAAAAGATAACTCATTGCCGGTCTGCGCTTATGTCCTTTGAGACGCGTTAAACAATGATGTTCAGGAATGATTGATGGATATTTTGCATGCGTTGCTGCAAGCGTTGTGGCAACAGGATTATGAAACCCTCTCCGATCCGACGCTGGTATGGGCCATTTATGGCGTGCTGTTCATGATCCTGTTTCTGGAGAATGGCCTGCTGCCCGCCGCGTTTCTGCCCGGCGACAGCCTGTTGATTCTGGTTGGCGTACTGATTGCCAAAGGCACTATGAGTTTTCCGCTTACCGTTCTGGTGCTGACGACCGGTGCCAGCCTGGGCTGCTGGGTCAGTTATATTCAGGGGCGATGGCTCGGCAATACGCCAACGGTGCAAAAATGGCTTTCGCACCTCCCCGCGCAGTACCATGCGCGTGCCCACAGCCTGTTTCACCGTCATGGCCTTTCGGCGCTGCTGATTGGGCGCTTTATCGCCTTTGTGCGTACACTGCTGCCGACCATCGCCGGGCTCTCTGGCCTGGACAACGCCCGCTTCCAGTTCTTTAACTGGGTAAGCGCGCTGTTGTGGGTGCTGATCCTGACCGTGCTCGGCTTTGCGCTGGGTAAAACGCCTATCTTCCGCCGATACGAAGACGAACTGATGTTCTGCCTGATGCTGTTGCCGCTGGTGCTGCTGGTCATCGGCCTGTTCGGCTCGCTGCTGGTGCTGTGGCGTAAGCGCCAGGCGAACCAAAACGGCAAGGGCGAATCATGAAAATTCATGGCCCTGTTCCGCGCCGGATGCTGCCCTGGCTGATTATCGCCACGCTGTTGCTGCTGGTGATTTGCATCACGCCAACGCTGCTGCGGCACGAAAGCGTGGTGCAAATCCGCGTATCCCATGCCGGTGGGCCGCTGCCGGATGGATTTTATCTCTACCAGCAGCTGACCGCGCAGGGTATCCGCATCAAAAGCATCACGCCGTCAGGCGATGCGCTGATTATCCATTTCGAAAGCGAAGAGCAGAGCCTCGCCGCGCAGAAAGTGCTGCGTCGCCTGCTGCCGGACGGCTTTGTTGTTGCCAGACAGCCTGATTCGGCGTCCGCCTCTTCCTCCACGCTAAATATCTCCTGATCTGCCGTCGCCCTCTCATGCGACGAGGCGGCGACGGAATAATCTGTATCCCCTCGTCTTTTTTGAACTTTTTACAGGCGCTGTCTATGCTTAGTGGATGGCTCAGCTATCTGACAAGCCAGGACATGACACTGTCTGGTCACGGCAGGTCAGTAACAAAGGAAGGTAACAAGCCTGATGAAATATCAATTACTTCTTGGCCTCGCGCTGTTTTCTCTCTCGGGTTCGCTGATGGCGGCAGAATCGCTCTGTCAGCAAAAAGAGCAGGATATTCAGCACGAAATTGCCATGGCGCAGCAGCATAACAATCAGCGCCGCGTTAACGGCCTGGAGCGTGCATTGACCGAAGTGCGCGCCAACTGTAGCGACGACAAACTGAAAGCGGCCCATCAGGAGCGTATCAAGGCGCAGCAGGAGAAAGTGGCTGAGCGTGAACGCGAGCTGAAAGAGGAACGTCAGGATGGCGACGACAAGGAAAAAATCGCCAAACGTGAACGTAAAATGGAAGAAGCACGCCAGGAGCTGAAAAAGTTACAGGCGGAGCCTTATTAATCCGGACCCATCACTGAAGCTAAAAGGAACATTACATGTCTAAAGACACTTCATCAGAACATTTGCGTGCTGAATTAAAAAACCTGGCGGACACCCTGGAAGAAGTGCTGAGCAGCACAACGGATAAGTCCAAAGGCGAACTGGATAAGCTGCGTCAGAAAGCGCGCGTCGCGCTCGACAGCTCGCGCGAGAAACTGGGCGATTCCGGTGAGTATCTGGCACAAACCACGCGTGAAGCCGCGCAGAAAGCTGACGGCTACGTGCGTGAAAACCCCTGGCATGGCGTTGGTATCGGTGCGGCAATTGGCGTGGCGATCGGCATCCTGATTTCACGGCGTTAATTATGGCGGATTCACAGCAGAGCCACGGCCCCGGCAAAGGGGTCATCAACATTGGTCAGCGCATCGTCACAACGCTGGTCAGCATGGTCGAGACCCGCGTACGTCTGGCGGTGGTCGAGCTGGAAGCGGAAAAGGCCAACCTGATTCAGCTGCTGCTGATGGTTGGCCTGACCATGCTGTTCACCGCATTTGGGCTGATGAGTCTGATGGTGCTGATTATCTGGGCCGTCGACGCGCAGTACCGTCTGATGGCGATTGGCATGACTACCGGCGTTCTCTTTCTTCTGGCCATTATTTTTGGTTTGTGGAGCCTGCGCAAATCGCGTCAGTCAACGCTGCTGCACCACACGCGCAAAGAGCTGGAGACCGACCGCAAGTTGCTGGAGGATGACCGTGCATGAGCAGCAAACTGGAACGTGAAGCACGCATTCATGCGCTGCTAGGCGACATACAGCAGCAGCGGCTGGATCTCAGCGCGGGCCGTCGTGATTTTCTGCAAAGCACGGCGCAGTACGATCGCGGCTGGCTGACCTTCCTCAGCATGCGGCGCTATCTGGCAATCGGCAGTAGCGCGCTGGCTATCTGGTCAGTGCGCAGCCCGAACAAATTTATGCGCCTGCTTAAGCGCGGCTTCGGTGCCTGGAGCACCTGGCGTATGCTGAAAGCGGCTCTGCCGCAGCGCTAAATCCTCTGACTTCAGCCGGTGCGAAAGCACCGGCTTCGCTTCATCAGTTTTCCTGAATAACAACCACAGAATATCTCGCTTACAACCTTTCCCCTGCGCGACTATTATCTCCAGCTATCAGCTCAGCGAAACGGTAACACTGCCTCTCGCCGGGAATTATCAAATGCAGGCCCTGCTGTCTGCCATAAATTTAGCTGGAGTAAATGATGAAAAAATTCGAAGATACTGGTCTGCTGCTGGCGCGTATTCTGATGCCAATCCTGTTTATCACGGCGGGCTGGGGCAAAATCACCGGCTATGCCGGTACGCAGCAGTACATGGAAGCGATGGGCGTGCCTGGCTTCATGTTGCCGCTGGTTATTCTGCTGGAGTTTGGCGGCGGCCTGGCGATTCTGTTTGGTTTCCTGACCCGTTTCACCGCGCTGTTTACTGCCGCATTCACCGTTCTGACCGCGTTCCTGTTCCACAGCAACTTTGCGGAAGGCGTGAACCAGCTGATGTTTATGAAAAACCTCTCTATCGCGGGTGGTTTCCTGGTGCTGGGTCTGGTCGGCCCGGGCGCGTACAGCATTGACCGTCTGCTGCGCAGGAAAACCGCGCCAGCTGCGGCGCTGCGTTAAGCACACATCTGGCGTAATGCCACATATACTTAGCAGGGCGAGGATACTCCTCGCCCTGTTTGCATTGGAGGCGATATGGGCCAACTGATCGACGGTGTCTGGCACGACACCTGGTACGACACCAAATCAACCGGCGGACGCTTCAAGCGCACTGAAGCGGTCTGGCGCAACTGGGTGACAGCGGACGGCAGCGCCGGGCCGACCGGCAATGCGGGCTTTAAAGCCGAGCGTGACCGCTATCATCTCTATGTTTCTCTCGCCTGTCCCTGGGCGCACCGCACGCTGCTGATGCGCCAGCTCAAAGGGCTGGAGTCGATGATTGACGTCTCGGTGGTGCATCCGCTGATGCTGGAGAACGGCTGGACTTTTGACGACGCGTTCCCTGACGCCACGGGCGACAAGCTCTATCAGAACGAGTTTCTCTACCAGCTCTATCTGCATGCCGATCCGCACTATACCGGGCGCGTCACCGTGCCGGTGTTGTGGGACAAGCAGCAGGGCACCATCGTTAGCAACGAGTCGGCAGACATTATCCGCATGTTAAACAGCGCCTTTGACGCAGTTGGCGCGCGTGCAGGCGATTACTATCCGCCTGCGCTGCGTGAGAAGATTGACGAGCTGAACGGCTGGATTTATGACACGGTCAATAACGGCGTCTACAAGTCGGGTTTTGCAACCTCGCAGGCGGCCTATGATGAGTCGGTGACGGCGCTATTTCACTCGCTGTCTCGGCTCGAACAGATTCTGGGGCAGCATCGTTATTTGACCGGCGACCAGCTGACCGAAGCAGACCTGCGCCTCTGGACCACGCTGGTACGCTTCGATCCGGTTTATGTCACCCATTTCAAATGCGATCGCCACCGCATCAGCGACTACCTCAACCTGAGTGGATTCCTGCGCGATATTTATCAGATGCCCGGCATCGCCGATACGGTGAACCTGCCGCATATCCGCCATCACTATTACGTCAGCCATAAAACCATCAACCCGAACGGCGTGATTTCGCTGGGCCCGGCGTTTGACTGGGATGAACCGCACGGGCGCGGTTAGCCTGCGCGCCGTCCTCAATGCAGGACGGCGCGACTCTCTCAACTGTTATAAAAATTCCCGGCGTTTCTGTGTCTCCTCTGGCTCACTGTTATCTGTTCTACTGAGCAGAAAAGTAACGGTGAGGTGAACAATGGACGCCATTAAACAAATCTTGATCGATGAAATCGCTACGCTTAATCGTGAGGAACGCCGCGATAACCGGCCGCGTTTCAGCTTCTCTTTCCTGAAAACCCATCCGGGACTCTGGGCGATAATGTATCTCTGCTACGGACTGTGCGTGGCGCTGATCTTTTCTACAGAGATGCTGGGCTGGCCCGCCTTCTGGTTTGCCACGATTTTTGTGCTGGTGATGAGTTTCCTGATGCTGCTGGATATCAATCCAAAATACCGCTTCGAGGATATCGACGCGCTGGATCTGCGCGTCTGCTACAACGGTGAATGGTATTACGTTCAGCCCGTTTCTGATGGTGGCGTGAAGAAGATCCTGAACCTGCCCGATGCGCCAGAACAGGTAAAAAGCGGCATCCATCGTCTGCTACAGCAGAAAGGCGAAGTGGATTTTTATGACGTCTACTATCTGACCTGGGGCCACCAGCAGGCGGCGCAGGTTTAATCCGCGCGCTGTTCGGCAATCAGCCTTCCCAGCTTTTCTATCGCCGCTTCGGCGCGTGTATCCCACGGCCAGGCGGCGTTAATGCGAAAGCAGTGGGTAAACTCTTCGCCCGCTGAGAAAAGCCTTCCTGGCGCGATGCTAATCCCCTGCTGTAACGCCTGCTGATAGAGCAGCGTCGTGTTATGACCCTGCGGCAATGTCACCCATAAAAAATAGCCACCCGGCGAATCACCGATGCTTGCACCTGGCGGCAGGACGCTTTGTAACGCCTTGCGCACCCACTCTTTACGCTGCGCCAGCGTCTGGCGCAGCTTCTTCAGATGCGTATCGTAGCGGCGCGTGGCGAGGAAGTCCGCCAGCGCCAGCTGCATCGGCGCGCTGGTAGAGAGCGTGCTCATCAGCTGCAGGCGCTGAATGCGCTGCGCATGCTGTCCAGCCGCAACCCAGCCCACGCGGAAACCCGCAACCAGACACTTGGAAAACGATCCACAGTGCAGCACATTGCCCTCGCGGTCCCACTGCTTTGCTGGATGCGCCGGTTCGCTGCCTGCCCAGAGTTCGGCATAAACATCATCCTCGATCAGCGGCACCTGATAGCGCGCCAGCAGCGCCACCAGCTGCGCCTTGCGCGCGGCTGAGAGCGTGACGCCCAGCGGATTTTGCAGTGTGGTCATCAGCCAGCACGCTTTGACCGGCCAGCGTTGTAGCGTTTCTTCCAGCTGCTGCATATCGATACCCTGCTGCGCATCGCTCGGCACCGCCAGTGCCTTCAGCTTCAGGCGTTCAATCGCCTGCAGCGCGCCATAGAAGGTCGGCTGCTCGATCACCACGTAATCGCCCGGCTCGGTCACCGCCTGCAGGCTCAAATTGAGCGCTTCCAGCGCACCGTTGGTAATGACGATTTCATCCGGCGATAGCGTGATGCCCTGCCGCGCATAGCGCTGTGCCAGCATCTGCCGCAGCGCCGCGTTGCCGGGCGGAAGATTGTTAAGCGCATCAAGCGGCGTCAGCTGGTGGGAAACGTTGGTCAGCGAGCGCATCAGCTGGCGCTGTGGGAAAAGTTCAGGATCGGGGAAAGCAGAACCAAAGGGCAGGATGGCCGGATCGCGGATTGCCTGTAAGACATCAAAGACGAAGTCGTTAATATCCACCTGCTCACTGAGCGCGACCTGCGCCGGTGCGGTTTGCAGCGCGCGCGGCGCGACGTAATAGCCGGACTGCGGCCGCGAGACGATCCAGCCCTGGCTCTCCAGCACCTCATAGGCGTGCATCACCGTCATCAGGCTTAATCCCTGCTGCTGCACCTGCTGGCGCAGCGACGGCAGTTTGGTGCCCGGCAGCCAGATACCCGCTTCGATCTGCTGCTGAATTTCATCCGTCAGTTGCTGGTATTTCGCCACGGGCTGCTCCTTTTGTTGCCGGAGCGCAGTTTAGCATGGGGAGTGCCGGGGAGCGCAAAATGCGGGACGCATTCGCACTGGTCTACACGCTGTTAGAGCGCAGATAGCAAAAACCCCGCTTGCGCGGGGTTTTCACCTGAAAAGTCGAAACTGACCGGTAAGCCGCCTTCTTTCATAGAAAACGGAGTGGACAGTCATTCATCTCAATCTCCAGATAGCAAAAACCCCGCTTGCGCGGGGTTTTCACCTGAAAAGTCGAAACTGACCGATAAGCCGGGTTCTGTCGTGGACAGTCATTCATCTAGGCCAGCAATCGCTCACTGGCTCAAGCAGCCTACCCGGG